>Ga0098074_1000138_pt1 | contig 66066 bp, 63 predicted proteins | sample 32_taG_FD_75064 | JGI IMG/M metagenome (GOLD analysis project Ga0098074, IMG submission 75064) | Marine viral communities from the Gulf of Mexico - 32_GoM_OMZ_CsCl metaG | ecosystem: Environmental > Aquatic > Marine > Oceanic | place: Atlantic Ocean: Gulf of Mexico | collected 2015-07-12 | reverse complement strand
CCGCTGGTGAGCGGCAATCACCTCTGCCAGGACTGACGATGGGATCGCGATCTCTAAGCCTGGGATGCTTGTCGCAAGCTGGAACAGAATGCCTTTTAGTTGCCAGTCTCCGAAGATGTCGTTGGCGTCCATCACGAGAACGTCAGCACCCTCCTGGGGGTCGGTGCTCACGCTCGCATCCAGAGCACGCGACATGCAGGTCCTCCGGTCTCGTTCCCTCATGTGGCGAGTCTCCTCGGTCAAACGCTTGTCCGTAGTCACCCTGAGTTCCGGCGGTAGTTAGCGCGCACCGCAATCTAGGTTGGTGACGCCAAGATGCCATTGCGGTTAGAAAGTCGCGCCGCCGGAGTTCTTCGTTTGCAACCCCATCCTTTCGTCAGACCGGCCTGAGACAAGTTGTCGACGTTGGCGTTCTAGGAAGACAGGTCCTCTCAGGTGGGCGTCCGGAAAGTCGGATCGACGCCGGCGCCTCAGTCCTCCGCGAGTTCTTCGCTCGGGTTGTCAGCGTCTCCCAGGATATCGAGGGCGGCGAACTGTCCAGTGACGAAACCCGTGAGAATCTCGGCGCGACGGCTCAGAGCACTCCCATCGTTGGTCGACTGGACCAGGACGTTGTACTCGCGGAGTCGTACGTTGGCGCCTTTTAGGTAGTTCGGGTCCTGGTCGCTCATCCGCGACGCAGTTCTTCTGGCCAGCTCGAACTTGTTGAGCCGGTCGCGACTGGCTTGTGTAGCGAATGTCCCGTCTCTGAACGCGATGTAATAGACGACAACGGTCCCGATGGAGGCGAGCAAGTTGTCGTTATCCTCAAATACGGCGGCCATGCGATCGAGGATTTGGCTCGAGGCTTTTTGGTAAGACTGCATCTCTGCTGCGCTGACTCTGGGATTCGGCCCCCGACTCGCGATGAAAAGATTGTAGAGGGTCGTCGCCTTTGTGTCCGTGATTCGGCCGGTATTGCCGATCTGCTGCTCGATCACCAGGAACTTAGCCGCGAGTTCGCGGTACTTGTATCGCGCGCTCTTGATCGGCGACTTCGCGGTTAGCAGTTTGTGTGCAGCAAGAGCATTGACGGCGTCTCTGGTAGGCCCGGACACTGCGTTGCGCCGCTCGGCGTGGTTGAGCGCGGTTGAGGCGTTCAGGCGCTGGAACATCTCTTCGATAAGGTCGATACTGTCGGACTCAATGCCGACCACGGGCAACTTGTAGTCAAGTACTCGCTGAGCCAGTTGAGGATATGCTGTCCGTAACTCTTCGAGCGTGTAGTTCTCAGCAGAGACGCTCTCGTCGTCGTAGTACTTGAAGTCGGCAGGCAGGCAGAGTTGCCCGTCGAGGAATTCTGAGATTGCCTCCAGGCGCTGCTTCCCGTCGAGGACCGAGTATTGGATAGTGAGGCCGGTGGCGGTCGTGCGTCGAGCTGTCGCTCTCTCGAAGTACAGCTTGGGGACGTCGAATCCGTTGATGACAGAATCGATCAACCGACTTCTTGTCTCAGTTGACCAAACCCCACCCTCGCGCTGGTACGAGGGGTTGAGGTCCAGTACTTCCCGCAGGCGACGAAACTGGGAGATCGTCAAGTTTGGGATCGGCACGGCGGAGAAGCTCATGCGGTGCCCGCATACTGGCTCTTGATATGTGTCGAAATGCGGTCCAAGTCCCGATAGATCGAGAACTCGGTGATGCTAAGTGTCGTCAGCTGCTCGCGGAGATCGTGTTTGGCGTCGCCGGGCACGAGGAATCGCTGCAGACACGCCGCCTCCTCGAGTTTGCCGTCGTCGTCCTCGTTCGGGCTCTGCGCGACGGTGAACATCCCGGTCTGGAAGCGGATGCGGTCGAACAACAAGGGCGCGATCACGGCGCGGGGCTTGCGCCGGTCGGTGGTGTCCATGCCCGGCCGGTAAACGGCGAGGGCGGGCTCCGCATCGCGTAGCAACAGCGGGTGGCCCCGGCCGGCATCGCCTGCGTCTTTGTTGAGAGCGTGGGGGCTTACGACAAAGAACTCGCCGTCGGCCTCGGCGTCGGTGGGCTCGGACTCCTTGCCCGGCTCGCACGCAAAGTACAACCCAACTAGCGGACTTTGCGACCAGTCGAGAAGTCGAGTTGGGAGTTGATGATGCTGTGCGAAAGTGATCCATCCCCACTCGTCGAACGCGTATGGCAGTCCGGTAGTGGCAGCCTCCTGACGGAACCGGTCAAGCATGGATCGCTCCGACTTGCGGTGCTCGGGGTCTCGGAACACCGACGCCTCCAGCGTCCACGTAGCGTCCCGGTGGCCCCGATACCACCGCTCGCGCCCATCCGCCGCAATCGGAGCAAGGTGGTCCATGAGGTCTTGGATAGATCGAATCTCGGGTGGGGCCGTGCTCTCAGAAAGGGTGGCGATCTCAGTCACTCTCGAAAGTTAACAGCAAACGCGAGCTCCAGGTGTCGATCGCTACTGTCTGAACTCACTACAACATCGGCCCGTCCCGATTGCATCGGATCGCAGTTGTAACGTCAGTGACCGGCCGAGAGCCCAGCGGATTCCCTGTCGCCGAAGCCCGGCTTCAGCGGGTCATAACTCGCAACTGGCGTGGGCAGGGGTAGCCGACCCCGCAGTCAACGCGGTCCTGCTCGAGGTGACACGCCTGCTCGAGGTGCCTACGTACGTAGGGCGGCACCGCAGCCGCTGGCGTCGCCGAGACAGCTCGAGGGTTGCGGCGTGTCACAGAGACCGCAGACCCGGATGGCTCACACGCCGGTGTGACGGCGCAGGGCGGCTCCAAGTGTCGCGGCCACCTGGACGGCTACTGCGTTCCCGATGACGCCCATGACCCGGCTGCGATAGCCGGGAAACTCATAGTCCCGGGGGAAACCCTGCGTGATCGCGGCCTCACGGATGGTCAGGTAGCGCACGTGTCCATTGAGGTGCCTGATCATTGCCTCCCCGCCGCTGACGCCGTGCACCCCCGCCTTGATCGTTTTCGACGGCAGGTCGATGGGACTCCCGGTGTGCTTCGCGTACACCCGTGCGCCAGGGATCGCGTAGTGATCTGGCCAGCCCTCGGGCGGCTCGGCACCCGGGGTCGGGATCGTGCGCAGGGCGTCACGGAGGGTCACCCACGGCGCGAGATGCCTCGGGAATCCGGTCTTCTCGATACGTAGCACCTGCGCAGCCAGTCGAGATGGTGGGAGGCGTCGATGAAGTCCGTGCCGCTCCCAGTACTCGCCGGTGACGTATTGCTGATGCAGTAGGACGTCCCGGCTATGGGTGAAGGCGAACCCACCCCAGGTGTCGGCCCCGGTCACGTCTGTGCGGATGCCGATGAGGAACACCCTCCGGCGGCATTGTGGGACACCGAGGTCGGCGGCGTCGATCTCGTGCTGGTAGACGCGGTAGGACTCAGGATGGTCGCTGGTCAAGAGGCGCCGGTTGTGTTCGTGCCAGAGCTCGTCCTCGCGGGGCTTGACCTCTGGACGCCGAATCTGGGCCCTCACATAGTCGAGATAGGGCGCGAACCCGGCCCGGGTCAGTCCGGGCACGTTCTCGAAGACGACGAGTTCGGGCATGGTGGTGCGAACGACGTCAAGCGCAGCGGGGAACATGTTGCGCTCATCGTTGTCGCCAGCGTGAACACCAGCGAGGCTGAAAGGTTGGCAAGGTGGGCCGCCGGCTACGAGCTGGGTCTCGCCGGGCTCGCCAAGGAGGTGGCTTGCCCGCCGAATGTCGACCTCGTGCACTGCGCCGGGCTTCCACAGCCGCTGATTGAGCTGGGCGTTGTGGCGGAGCACGCGCGCGGCGGGTGCCCACCACTCGATCAGTAGCCGGTGGGCGAATCCGGCTTGCAGCATTCCAAGCGCCATCCCGCCGCCGCCGGCGAACAGCTCGATGGACTGTGGAGGTCGTGGCGACAACGGCTGCGGGACGCGCTCGCTCGTGTTCACGCCCGCCCCTGGGGGGTTCCGAGGACCTCACGCATGTAGTGCAGCTCGATCGCGCAGCGACGGGCCATCGCCGTCTGTCTGGTGCGATCGGTCGGTGAGGCAATTCTGCCCGGCGGCTCCATTACCACCACGTGAGCGGCGATTCCCTCCTCCGTCACGGCGCGTAGCGCGGCCCACAGCAGATCTTTGAACTGGCGACTCTCCCCCCAGACAATCAATGCGGCGGCGCCGACCTCGTTGCTGCTCGCGGTCGCCTGACAGCGGAACGGCTTGACGGCCTCACTCCCCGGCACCAGCCGAGCGTCCGTGCCGAGGGCGACTTTGATGACGTCGGTGACGCCGGTGCCGCCCTCGCGACCGAACTCGGCGTATCGGCCGGCGCCGCGGTTGGCACGGGCGTACTCCTTCATGGGGCCGTCCTTGATCCAGGAACGGGCGGCCTCGGGCGTCATGTAGAGGGTCAGAACGCCGCCGACGTGCTCGGCCTCCACCCACTCGCCGTACATCCGGCTGCGGTCACGGGGCCCGAGGGTCTCCCACCCGGCGTCGTCGGCGTCTCGGTAGAGCGCGGTGACGACTGCGGCCAGATGTGCCTCCGGGACGATGCCCGGGCGCCTCACGATGGCAGCACTTCAGGGTCGAGAAACTGCAGTCGGGCCTCGTCGTTGGCGGTCTCGAGGTCTGCCGCATCACGGACCCACTGCTCAAGGAGTCCTTGGGCGTCCTGGTCGCTAAAGCTGATCTCCGGTTGCGGAATCTCCGGGAGTACCTCCATCTCGTCGGCTCCCAGTTGCCTGCGCATGTTGAGCAGCGCTGCGACCCGGCGGATGTCGGAGACGAAGTCAAGCGCGATCACCTTCTCCTTCCCCTCGCGCAATCGCAGCCCGCGGCCGAGCTGCTGAACGAAGATCCTGCGGCTGTGGGTCACCCGCGCGAAGACGATGAGGTTGACGTCGGGGACGTCAACGCCCTCGTTGAGGATGTCGACAGCCACCAGGATCGGAACACGCCCAGCGCGGAAATCGAGCAGCCGCTGCTGGCGCTCGCGCTTGCCCAGGCCGTTGTGGATCGCAGATGCGTGCTCCCAGCCAGGGACCGCGCGCAGCAACTCCTGCATCCGGTCACAGTGCGGAATGGTCTGGCAGAACACGATGGCCCTCGGTGCGACGGTCTGGTGCCAGGCAGCGAGGAGGGCGTCGACGATGGCCTCGTCTCGCTGGGTGAGGAACAGTCGAGAGTTCAGCTCCTTGATGGAGTAGGCGTGCTGGCTGGCGCCGCGCACGGCGTCCCAGTCGATATTGTCGACCAGCAGCCTGTAGTCCACGGCCGTCAAGTAGCCGCGGCGCATGCCCTCCTCGATGCCCAGCTTGTAGCTGGCCCGGCCGAATCGGTGCTCGATGTCATAGGCGTCACCACGCCAGGGCGTCGCGGTGACTCCGAACTGCAGGCTGGTGCCGAGCTCGGAGAGCAGGCGGTCGTACAAGCCCTCCTCGGCGACGTGATGCGTCTCATCGACCATGACGAGACCCGGCCGCCAGCCACGGAGCACCGCGCTCAGTGCGCTGTCGACAGTCGCGCAGGTGACTCCGCCGAAGGACGCCGGCTGGTCGTCGCCACTGAGGACCTGGGTCGGGACGTGCTTCGGCAGGTGTCGCCACAGGGCACGCTCGAGCTGGTTCACCAGCTCCTTCTGATGGGCCACCACGAGTACGTCGTCCCCAGGGTTCTCGCGCAGATGCCGGCCGATGATCTCGCCGCCGACGACGGTTTTGCCGAGGCCGGTGGCGAGAATGAGCAGGGCTCGGCGGTGGTCCCTGAGGTCGTCCGTGAGCGCCGCGACTGCCTCATCCTGATAGTCCCGCAAGGTCAAGGGTGCGTGCTCTGGCGCCGCAGAGAGGAGACTGGGTAGGTCTGCACCCCTCCAGAAGTCGACCTGCCTACCGAGCTGCCCGAGTTCGTGTGCACGTTCCTGAGCGTGGGATGAGGGGTGGGTGTTGGTGACTACCACGGCCCGATCAGCGCCGTAGTGCTCCTGGGCGGTGGCGACCTCGTCGACACCGGCAGCGTCGATTGGCCCCGACCGCTTCCACTTGGCCTGAAATACCCAGAGCTGTCCGTGCAACCGCCCCAGGATGTCCCCCCCGTGGTCCCCAGCGCCATCGATGTTGGCAACATCTCGGAAGCCGAGCTGGCCCATCAAGCGCTCGATCTGGCGGGTAAACCGCTGAGGTCCACCGTTGCGCAGTGCACCGGCGGTGAGATAGCCAGCCACTACGCGCCCTCGATGGGCCGGGCGAGCTCCTGCTCGATGATTCGGCATGAAAGACGGCCGCGCTGCAGCTCTTCGGTTCCTCGGCGCAGCGGTCGGTCGGCGAGAACGGCAATGTCGCTGACCAGATCGACGATGCGCTCAACCGACGCCTTCCGCGCCTCGGGATCGGTCAAGGCCTGGTGCGAGGGTCGGAAGACCCGCCCGTCCATGAATCCCTCCGGCCGCGCAGCCAGCACTCGCACCAGTGCGCTCCCGGGGGCGTAATCGACCCACTCCCCCGTCTCGAGAAGGTCCTCCCAGGAGTCGCTCCCTCCCTCAAGTGCGAACCTGCGCTGAGTGGCGGCTTGGTCCTCTGGAGCAACGAGACTCCAGTAACCGGAGGAGTTGCCGGCGATAACCGGGGTCATGAGTTCTCGAACCCGGGTGAGTAGTCGGGTGGCGTTCTCGGTGATGAACGGGCCCGCGATCTTGTGGTCGGGAAGGCACTCTTCCTTCAATGCGTACACGATCGCCGACAGTGACCGCGTGAGACGGTTGCGCGTGCGCAGATAGTCGGCGAGCTCCACCACGACTAGGTCGCGCGTGTCCAGGGCGAACTCGGTGAAGACCGGGTGGTCGCCGTCGATGAACACCTCTGCCTCGGAACCGCGGCCCGGGCCGACGTAGACCGGGACTCGGTCACTCTCGTTAGGTCTGCTGATCGGGTGGCCACGTACCAGCCAGGCCTTGATCTCAAGAGCGGCGCCTTGTCCCCGTAGGCCGAACTTGCCCTCGAGATCTGGCAGCTGAGTACCGGCGGCGCGCCAGCGGGCTCGTCGCTCGTCCTCGGTCTCAGACCGCGCGGGCGCAGTGGGCGTGCTCGTGCCACCGCCGGGAGGCGGCGGAGGCGGCAGCAGGCCCTTCGAGCCGAGGATGTCCTCCTCCGGTATCGGGTCGGGCTCGGCTGTCGGGGGCGGGTTGTCGTGCAGCCTGGCGGACTCGTACCACTCCTGGTCGCTTTGGTACTTCGGGTCGTCCTTCCGGAATCGGTCAGCCCACTGGCGGGCCTTCTCATGCAAGGGGCCTTTTCCGTCGCCCGGGATCAGGTAGTTCAGACCAGGGTCGTTGCGACGGTAGCCCGCCACCAAGCGCGCCAGCGGCGAGGTGTTGGTTGCATAACTCAGCTCACGCGCCCGCTTCGGGAGGAGGGGACCGTCGCCGCGGAGGGTTCGGACGACTCGCTTCCAGTCGGGGGTGTCGTACTCGAAGGCGTTCTTTTGATAGTTCACTCGGACGTGGTCGATGTGGATCTCGCCGACGATGCGTCCGGCGCCAGCCGGCACCTCTATCGGATACTCCGGCTCACCGCGGCTGCCGGGGTCGTCGGGGTCGACCCAGCTAAAGATGGACACGTCCCGCAGGAGAATCTTGCGCCCGTTGCGGATGAAGTCGATGCCGTAGTCCTTGGTGTGCAAGTAGCGCTGGATGCCGACCCATCCGTGGATGCGCCGCTCCTCGACCCTCAGTTTGGTGCTGTGACAGGTCGAGCATCGGTTCTCGTCAGCGATGTCCTGCCACGCACCGCAGGTCAGGCAGGCGATGCGGTCCGCGAGTCGCTCGTCGATGTGGATCACTGCGGGGATCTGCTCGCGATTGCGCACCACGAAGCGGCTCTCATCCCACACGCAGGCGCGTCGGGGCTTGACCGCCTCCCCGTCAACGACTAGACGAAAGCCGCGCTCGGTGAGCAGTGAGGCATAGACGTCGCCGAGGACGTTCTTGATGCGTGTCTGCTGGCGGCTCAGGGTTTCGTGGTGCTCAGGCTTAAGTTCGCGGATTACGACCTCGGTCCCGTGTTCGCCGGCGGAGGCCTTGAGTTCGGTAGTGACGGGGAGTCGGAAGTCGTTGCCGGAAGCGACCTCGCGCAGGTCGATCGTGACTACCTGCCACACCGGGTCCTCGAGACGGGCGGTGCGGACGACGGCGACCTGACCGAGGCGGGCGGTGGCGATGTTGAATCCCACCCCAAACAGACCGAGGTGTCCGTACCTGTCGTTGCTGGTCCAGCCGGCGCGCAGCGCATCGGTGAGTTGGATCAGGGTCATTCCGCGCCCGTTGTCCTTGACCCACACCTCTCCGTCGCGGGGCGTGCTGGTGCGCCCGGGCAGGGTGACCCAGACCGTCGGAGTTTCCTCCTCGGACCGATCGCTGTCGCGTAGGAAGTCGTCGAAGGCGTTGTCGACCAGCTCTGCGATGCACTGCCAGGGCTGAAATTCGATGTCGCCCAGGACGCTGAGCAGTCGCGGGTGCGGTGGCACCGCGATACTTGTCAGCGCTTCGGCTCCGATGGACTCCCCGTGTGACATGTCTCGATCCTTTCATCGACGACCATCCGCGATCTCCTTTCGGTGCACTTGGCCGTTTATCCCCTTGCGGTGATCGTCCCCGCGCGTTACCACGGCGGCCAGGATGCCTGGGTCCCATCTGGTGAATTGGTCGGATCTCAAGGGTCAGTCTGCTCCCGGGGACCGGTGAAGACGAGATTTAGAAGGGGGTTCTTACGCGCCTCGATGGCCCTGGCCGCTCTCCCGCACTGCCCGTGTCCAGAGTGCGGCGTCGAGGAGCTTGAGGTCTTCGTCGACAGGGACATGGATCTCGTTGCGGAGCCGTGCGAGCTCGTGGAGGACGGTGGGGTGGGTGATGAGGTAGGCCATCACCTGGATGTCGATGTGGAAGGACCCGACGCCTCCCTTCTTCAGGGGATGACCGGCGAGGTACGTGCAGACGGCGTTGTCGCGGACCGGAAAGAGTCGGGGGCGTTTGCGGGCGCACAACTTGGCTGCGAACACCCAGTGGTTGGAGTCCTTGACGTCGGTCGCCAGGAGGGTGCGGAAGATCCCCTGCAACTCGTCCATCCGCTCAAGGACGGCGGCTGACCCGCCGGGCGCGTCCTCGAGGTCGCTGAGCGCCGTATCGTGCGGGATGGCGTGCAGGAGAACTCCTGCCCGCTTGCTGGCGGCGTCGAACACGAGCCTCGCCTGGCGGGGCTCGATCTTCATGCTGAGCGTGGTGACGGCCCATAGGTCACCGGCTGTGATGGTGTGCTCGGCGTGGTCGTCGGCGCCCGAGAAGAGGAGGCCGGCGTAGTTGCTGTCGGGGTCGTAGTACGACGAGAGGCGGGCGGTCGCGGCGTCTCCGGCGATTGCGTCGAGGGTGACGGTCAGGGCGTGGTCGAGGACCTCCTGGCCGGCGGGTACCCACCCGGGCGGGAGCGCGAACGTGCGGACCCCGTCGCCATAGGGCGCACGCAGGCCAGTCGCGTCTGTGCTCACCGCGCCGAGCGCCATTCCGAGATCCGCGAGGATCCTGCGGCTGTCTCGAGAGTGGAAGTCGGTCGTCTCGAGCCCGGTGGCAAGGGCAAGGGCCTGCTTGACGGGCCAGCGGGTGTCGTCGATGTCGACCCAGTGGTCCCGGATGCTGTCGGGCGCGCAGCCGCGGACGGCATCGCTGATGTCTGTCGCGGTGAGGTCGAACTCCCGGTCGGCCAGTGTGAAACGCATGGTCCTTGATACCGCAGGACACCGACAACGGGAGGGTAGAACGGGCGTCGGCAGGAGTTTCGCGTTCGCCTACGGATGCGTCGAGCGTGTGCTTGTGTGGCGCCCATGAGCAGCGTGGCAGTGCCGTCGATGTCGACCTATGAGGCCGAGGCGTGGGACGGCCTGAACGCGTACTGGCTCCGCAAGTCTGAGCGCCGCAGCCTGCCGCCCCGGGCGAGCAAGGCCATTAGCGCAGCCTCCGCGAAAGCCAGGAGCGCCGCTGCGGCGACGGGCGGCTTTATCCATGACGTCACGCCCCAGCCCGTGAAGAACGCTGGCGGTGTCGCGGTCGACTGGACCCTCGAGCCCACCGTCCGCGCCGTGGTCGGTCTGCTCGAGATGGTCACCGAGACCGTCCAGGAGTTCACCAACGTCGAGAAGGTTCTCACCCACCACCGGGAGAACGGCCGCGAGATCAGTGCGCTGGCTGACCTGCGCCGGTTGGAGCTGGAGCACCTGGACGCGTTCACCCGCAGTCTGGCCCTTCGCTCACGGGCCATGGGCATTGCCGAGGGAGGCGCGATGGGTCTGCTCACCTTCGTCCCCGTCGCGGGGTCGGTCGCCGCTATCGGCGCCGACCTGGTGGTGATGCACGCACTGTCCACCGCGATCGCCACCCGCGCGGCCCACGCCTACGGGATCGACCCCACCAACGACGCCGGCCGGCAACACCTGGACCGGATGCTCACGAAAGCCTGGGCCGCCCAGGCAACCAAGACCGGAACCGTCAAGAGCGCCAAGGACGCGTTCCAGGCCGGCGCCGGGCGGGTCCGTTGGAGCGAGAAGTTCCGCAACGACCACCGCATCGCCCGCGCCACCGAGAGCCTGCTCAAACAGGTCGGCAACGGCCAGCACGTGCCCATCGAGAAGGTCGTCGCGAAGATGCCCGCCATCGCCGTCGTCACCTCGGCCGGCATCAACGGAACCGTCCTCGGATCACTGGCGAAGACCTCGGTGCGCTACGGACAGACCCTTCACCTGGCCACGAAGCATGGCCTCCCGCTCCCGCCCAACCTCGCCTAGAAGGAGCGCCGATGACCCGCTACCAGTACGACGCGGAAGCCAGCGAAAGGCTCCGCATGGACGTCGTCCACGAGATTGGCGACTCCCCCACGTCCCCCGCCAGATGGCTGGCCGCCATGCGCCGCCTCAACGCGATTGACGACCCACTGGCACGCAAGATCGTCGCCCTCCACCGCGACTGCGGCTCCGGCGATGGCCCGTGCAACAGCGACGACGATCCCGACCTGACGGAGGATCGCGCCGGATGGGGATGCGAGACGACCGCGACCATCGCGCAGCATTTCGGTGTGCAGACCCCCGAGGCTCATTACTGCACCAGGTCCATCGAACAAACCTAGGTACGTCTATTCGGGCGGAGGTAGGACAGCGCCCAACCGAACACGTGCGAACTGGTCTCGATGACCTCAAATGACAATCCAGCCCGGTCGATCGTTGCCATGATCAGCGCATGATGACTGCCGTCGCCCTCGGCGCCCTGATGGGCATCCTCGGGGCAGTGTCAGCGGTCTACTTCACGAGGCACAAGCTGTCGACCCAGGCTCTGCTCGCGCTTGTGACGGTGTGCCTCGCGGTCGTCATACCGATCGCCGTCTGGGCTGTCGTCCACCCGCGCTGACCTCCCGTAGGGCGCTAAGAGGGCTTGAGAGCCGCATCGGGCGCCGGTGCCGGCAGTTCATGCTCGGCGTGTCAGTGCTTGAACGCGTCGAGCGGGCCGCTCCCCCGACGGCGACGCCGTGCGGCCTGGACGTGCGGAGCCTGAGGGCTGACTCCGAGAGCCGCGCTCTTCGGCGCCCGCCCGGAATGTCCCCGGCGCCTGGAACCGTGCATTGTCACTGATCCCGTGGCTCGCAGTGGCGTAGATCCCCAGCTGAACGAGCGACAGCGCCGCTGTGGAGAAGCAGTAGCCCATGGGCCGCGGCTGCACCAGACTGATGAAGAACCAGACGCCTCCGGGGCAAGGGGGCACCCGCCCCGGAGGCACGGACCTGATTGGCAGGAACCATGACCGACTTTAGGACCGAATCCGGCGACGACGCCACGGGTGACGATGCATCTCAGGACAGCAAACATCTCGATCCGCCTGACCCGATCGCCGCCTGGCGCCGTGGGTACGACACCCAGTTGCGGGCGGCGGTCACGGCCCTGACCGCGGCCGCGCGCCTGAGCCGGCCGGTGCTCGAGCCCAGCTCGAACGAAGCGGGTGAGAGCGGGTGGCGAGTGCATCCTACTAAGACAGAGCAGAACGACTGGGCAGAGTTCGTGACCCTCGCGGTCGCCGGCGCGGTCGCGAACATCGGCGACGTCGACGCCGCCCTCGCCGGCCGCCCGGGGTCGTGGGAAGCCGAGAGGGTGCGCTCGGTGGTGGGCGAGGACCCGAAGCGGCTGCTGGAGCAGCGCACCGAGCCGGTGCGGGTGCGAGTGGCGGCCGCCGGGATCTTGGAGGACCTGATGGACGTCTCAGGGCTCTACGACGAGTCCCACCAGATCCTCTCGGGCGAGTTCGACGACGCCATGACCGCCATGGACGGCGAGTTCGACGATCGTCCGTTCGTGTGGCAGTACCGCATCGAGGCTCATCAGGGCGCCAACATGATGGTGCCGGTCACCGAGGACGCTCCGGCGTTCGACGAGGCGCGGTGGCGCGAGGACCTGGTCGCGCTGGGGGTCTCGCCCGAGGGAATCGCGTCAGTCGCGGCGCAGCGGGATGACCCGAACTCGTTCATGTTCGCGGTGTTCGTCTCTCGTGACGATGCCGCCCGCGCGGCCCTGGTCGACCTGGCGGCGCGACGCAGGGTGGCAGAGGCGCCGTACGTCCAGCGGATGCAGGCCCTAGAGGACCTCCAGGACCGCGAGCGCACCGAGTACGCGCATCGCCTGCAGGTCGAGATCGAGGCCGAGGCGGCACGTCGGTTCCCTGGCCTCGAGGTCGTGGTCGACCTCGACCTGGACCGCTACGCCGCCGACGCCGGTGCTGAGGGATTCGAGGAGCTCGACGAGTTCCAGGGGCACCCGACGCCGGAGGCCCAGCTGTTCGACCACGCCCGGATGCACACCCCGCTGCCCGGTTCCGGGCTCGCGCCGCTGGACTACCCGGCCACCGCCCCGATCGCGCAGGTCGAGCGCGAGGCTGGCCGACTGCCGCACACCCGTCTCAGCGAAAACCCCGAAGGCGGTGTCTGAAGGTGTCGAGTGAGCCCTCCCTCGTACCGAAGCACCCGTGGCGGATCTTGTTCATCTTCCTCGCCGGAGTGCTGCTTACGGCACTTCCGTACTTCTTCGCGGCGAAGGTCAGCGATGACTTCGGTGCGTGGCAGGCGCTGGCCTCCTCGACGCTGAACAACGTAGGTGTGGCGATCGCCTTGTTGGCGTTCGCGTTCCTGCTGGAGCCAGTCTTCACGCGGACCGTCACCACCGCCGTGAGCGGGGCGACGACGAAACGCACCGAGCAGATTGTTGAGGACGCGACCGCCCCGCTCACCGCGCGAATCGCGGACCTCGAAGGCCGCATGGCGGAGAACCGCCAGCAAGCCACCGAGCGTGGCGTTGCGAGTGCTGAGGCGGTGCTGGAGCACGTCTCGTTCGACTCGGTCGCGGGTGCTCTTGAGGAGGCCAACGAGATTGGCGCGCTCAAGCACGGCACAGTCACCGTTCCTGCGGGCGCCGCTGACGGGCCTCGCTTCACCTTCACGTGGGCGCCCGATCACGGTGCGTCGACTAGCCCCCGCCCGTACTTCGCGACCAGAGAGCTCCTCGACGATGGTCCAACAGGACACCCAGCCCTCACTATCGAGTACGTCGCTGCCGAGTCGAACGGACCGGGCGACTGGCAAGGACCGGCACGAGTCGTATGGGCGCCTGATGAGGACGCCGGCGCTGTGATCGGCCGCTTGGGAAAGGAGATGGTGACCGGGGGCCACTCCGACGCGGTGAAGCGGTTCGACGATCCCGCCTTGTTCACGCACTTCTCGGCCGCCGTCAGAGCCGCCATCTACGCGCGCAACAGCAGCGACGAGGCATGGTTCACGGGCCGTCTCATCGAGTGGGTCGACGAAGGCTGTGCTGTCACAGAGGACGGTCTGTACTTCCGCGGCTTTGAGACCGTCCTCGCCTCGGAATTTCCTGAGGTCCCGTTCCCTGCCGGGGCTTCAGCGCCCAAGCCTTCGCTGAAGTGGCCTGAGAAGCCCGATGGTGTGCCCGACGAGCTCTGGGAGGTTGCTCTCGGCAGGGCCGCCCCTCACCTGCGTCGCAATCCACACCGAAGTCACGTGTTCGAGGGCTCTGGCGTGTCAGACGCTTACACCACTTCTACGTCACCGCGAACCCCCAAAGGCGGCGAGTAGCACGGTCGAACACCCTCAGAACAACACTGGCTGATCTAGGTCAGGGTCGCCCGTACGTTGCACGTCCCTGAGAGGAACTCCGCGACGTAGCGCGTCGCGGAGCGCCCACGCCCTTCGGTAGGCACCTCGGACGTCGCGTAGTGGGCCGCCGACGCGGTGGCGTTGGATGGCCCACTCCTGGCCGTTGGAGAGGGCGTCTCCGACCTGGAGGTCGTCGACGTTCACGTACAGCGGGTTGTCGCATCGGTGGGTCAGCATGGGTGCAGCTGCGAGCGCCTCGTGTCCATGGGCGAGCGCGTAGGCGAAGCGGTGTGCGATCACCACGTGGTCGCTTCCATCGGCGTTCGTTCCTACCCAGAAGCGCCCGTGGCCACGACCGGAGATCGCCCCGGTCCACCAGACGCACGTCGACCCGGGTACGAGCACGACGTGCGACCAGAAACGGCGCGCCACCCGGCTGTCACCTAACACCGCTTGATCGACCTCAGCGACGGTCGGTGCGCTCGTCATAGGCGACGGTCCCTGGCCGGGGTCTGGCACCGGGCGTGGCGCGTCCACGTTAGCCCTGTCGTGGGCCAGTGGCGCGTCGACCGGCAGAGACGAACTCCGACTCGGCAGTCCCGCCCATCTGTTGGCCGGCCGCAGACGACAGCCGCTCGGCCAGCACGTCGAGCCGCGTTGCCGTGCTGCGCATCCGCGCGGCCGCAGACCGGGCCGCGTTGGCCACGGACTGACGCGCCCTCGAGCGTTCACTAGCGCTCTGGCGCGGCATGCCAGCCTTGTTCGCGCTCCACGTCGAGGCTGAGCTCGACTCGTCGCCGCTAGGGGCCACGCGCTGCGTGGGGTCGACGGCGTGGGTGTCGGTCATCCGACCTGCCCCGTTTCGCTCGGGTTCTGGTCAGCCAGGTTCTCGTTGTCCCCGGCGGGTGATCCGCTGGCCCGGACGTCGCCGTTCTCGTTCGCCCGCGCATCGGTGGCAGTGCTGGCATCGCGGCGCAGCTTGTTGACCTCGCGGGCGGTGAGCCCGAGGAGGGCTGCCGCGCTCGCGGGTGTCTCGTCCAGCTCGTCGAGCAGTCGGACGATCGCCGACTGCATCTTCGCGGTGCCCTCTTCGACCAGCAGGTCGCCAGCGAAGTAATCCGCAGCCGCGTTGCTGATCATCCCGTCGCGCGCGGCGCGCTCGGCCTCGCGGCGCCGCAGCGCCTCGCGGGCCCGCTCGCGCGCCGCCACCTGCGTTGACCGTGCCATGCCAGTTCCCCTCATTCGATTCCCGAGCCATCGACCTACAGGTCACGACGCTAGCAACCCACGAGGCATCACCACCAGAGCACCAACCACCACCAGCACCCACATCACTCAGTACACGCAAGTTGCAGCAGAATCGAATGCCAAACTCCTACACACCTCTTGCACTCTGGCGAATGTCGTACGATCACGCATGTGATGTCGCTGCACAAGCTGTCGGCGGGTGACGGGTACCAGTACCTGATCCGCCAGACGGCTGCGGCCGACCAAGACCTCGCCGGACGTCAGCAACTGGCCGATTACTACAGCGAGAAAGGCGAGGCCCCGGGCCGATGGTTCGGCGAGGGAATCGCCAGCCTCGCCGGTGTTGAACGGGGTTCAACAGTGAGTGCGGAGCAGATGCGCGCACTGTTCGGCGAGGGCCGTCACCCAAACGCTGACGCGCTGGAGAGCGCCGCGATGATGACTGCGAGCGGAGCACCAGGTGTCGCCGCAGCAGCAGCACGAGCGGCATCTGCGCTGGGTCAGAAGTTCCCCACGCCACGGTGCGAGAGCGACTTCGTCGTCGAGTGCAGCCGGGCCTACGAGGCCTTCAACATCGAGCAAGGCGAGGTCCGTACTTCGCCCGTTCCGGATGACGTGCGAGCCGAGATCCGCACCAGCGTGGCTACCCGGTTGTTCACCGAGAAGCACGGTCGCCCACCCGCTCCAGGGTCGCGTGAACTGTCCGGCTTCATCGCTCGCGAGTCACGGCCGGCCGAGCAGCCGTGCGCCGGCTACGACCTGACGTTCAGCCCCGTCAAGAGCGTCTCGGCGCTGTGGGCCGTGGCCGACCGCGAGACCTCCGAAGTCATCGAGGCTGCCCACCAGGCGGCCGTCGAGGACACCGTGCAGTGGCTGGAACGCGAGGTCATCTACAGCCGTCGCGGCGCCGGTGGCGTGCGCACCGTCGACGTCGACGGCGTGCTCGCGGCAGCGTTCGTCCACCGCGACGCCCGCTCTGGTGACCCCGACCTCCACACCCACGTCGCGATCGCCAACAAGGTCCGCGACCCCTCCGATGGAGCCTGGTTGGCCATCGACGGGCAGGTGCTCTACAAGCACACCGTCGCCGCCTCCGAGCGCTACAACACCCGCATCGAGGCCGAGCTGAGCGCCCGGCTGGGTGTCTCGTGGACCGACACGGGCCGAGGCCCCAAGACCACGTCCCAGACGCCCCAGACGGCCCACGAGTCGGCGCCCGCGCAGGCGCAGACGGAGGGGCCGGAGAGCGGGAAGCGGGTCGTCCGGGAGATCGCTGGCGTCACCCCGGAACTGCTCGACCGGTGGTCGCAGCGACGCACCGCGATCGAGGAGCGCATCGCGGAGCTGACCGCGAAGTTCGAGACCGACCACGGCCGAGTTCCGTCGAGCAAGGAGGCCCTCGGGCTCGCTCAACAGGCCAACCTCGACACCCGCGAGGCCAAGCACGAGCACCGCTCCCTGGGCGAGCAGCGCGACCAGTGGCGACGGGAAGCGCTCGAGGTGCTAGGCGGCGCCGAGCAGCTCGACGCGATGCTCGCGACCGCGGTCACCGGGGACCTGACGCCTGCGAACGACCTCACCGACGCCGAGGTCGAGGAGGTCGCCACGACGGTCGTGGCCACCGTCGAAAGCGAGCGCGCTCGCTTCCAGGCCGCCCACGTCATCGCCGAGACCCAGCGTGTCCTGCGGGCACGCGGCGTCCCCGTCGAGCACCTCGAGGCCGCCGTCGACCGGGTTACCCGGGCGGCCCTGAACGACGCGGTCGTGCAACCGCTCTCGCGTCCCGACCCCGGCGCCGCTGACACGTCGCGCGTGGCCCGCGGGCGGCGGGCCTTCGGGATCTCGACGGAGAAGCAGGTCGCGACACCGGCTGCTCTTCAGCGCGCCGACGGCACCTCGCAGTACGCCCGGCCGGGCGCCCAGCTGTACTCGACCACCGCCGTCATCGACGCCGAGAAGACGCTCGTCGAGGCCGCCGCCAAGCACGGCGCACCCGTGGTCAGCGACCTCGACCTGGCGGTCGCGTTCCTCACCGAGACCGCCAACGGGCTGACCCTCAACGAGGGCCAGCAGGACATGGTTCGTGCCCTCGGGACCAGCGGCGCACGCGTCCAGCTCGCGCTCGCCCCCGCAGGCACCGGCAAGACCACCGCCATGCGCGCACTGGCCAACGCGTGGCGCAACTCCGGCGGCAACGTCCTCGCGCTCGCACCCACCGCGGCCGCCGCCAAGGCCCTCGGCGCGTCCCTGGGTGATCCCACGGGATCACCCGCAGAGACGCTCGCCAAGCTGCTCCACGACCTCCGCAACGACACCCCCGGTGGGGCGCACTCGCGTTTCGACAAACAGACCCTCATCGTGGTCGACGAGGCAGGGATGGCGTCCACGCCCGACCTGGCGGACCTCGTGCGCTACGCCCGCAAGCGGGGCGCCACGGTGCGTCTGGTCGGCGACGACCAGCAGCTCGCCGCCGTCGGCGCGGGCGGCGCACTGCGCGACATCGCCACCGAGGTCGGCGCCGTACGCACCCTGGCCGACGTCGTCCGCTTCACCACACCAGGAGAGGCCGCCGCCTCCCTGGCCCTGCGCGAAGGTCACGCCGACGAGGCCCTGGGGTTCCTCCTTGATCACCACCGCATCCAGGCCCACGCCCCCAGCGCCGTCGTCCAGAGCGTCTTCGAGGCCTGGCAGAACGACCAGGACCAAGGTCTCGACGCGCTCATGATCGCCGCGACCAACGACCAGGTCACCGAGCTCAACCGGCTCGCGCAACTGCACCGCCTCGCCGCCCGCGACGTCTCTCGTGACGTCTCTCGTGACGTCTCTCGTGACGCCGCGGATGGGGGCGCGAAGGACAGCGCTCCCAGCGCCGATGGAGAAGGCGAGTCGAACGGCGGGGGCGTCGCTCCTCGCCCGATCTACGCCGGGACGGTGGCGCTCGCCTCCGGTCTGCGTGCCGGCGTCGGGGACACCGTCGTGACGCGGCGCAACAACCGCCAGCTGCGCCTCACCACCACCGACTTCGTCAAGAACGGCGACCGCTGGCGGGTCGACGGGGTCAACAACGACGGCGGCCTGGTCGTGGTCCACCGTGACACCGGCCGCGCGATCGTCTTGCCGCCGCACTACGTGTCGGCCCACGTCGACCTCGGCTACGCCACCACCATCCACGGCGCCCAGGGCCAGACCGTCGATGCCTGCCACACCCTGATCACCGGAGCCGAGGACCGCGCCAGCCTCTACGTCGCGATGACCCGCGGACGCGGCACCAACCTCGCCTACGTCGCGATGGGCGGCGACGGCGACGCCCACAACGTGCTCCACCCCGACCAGGCCGCACCGAAGACGGCCACCGAGACACTGCGCGCCGTCATCGAGCGCGACAACAGCGCCGTGTCGGCCCGTACCACCATCCGGCACGAGAACGACCCTGCCACCGCACTGCGCGAGGACGTCGCGGTCTACCGTGACGCCCTCGGTCGCACCGCCGAGCTGCACCTTGAGGCCACGGCACCCGGCGCGCTCGAGGCACTCACCGAGCACGCTGAGGCCCTCGTGCCCGGTGTTAGCCAGGCGCGCAGCTGGCCGCTGCTGCGCGCGACCCTTGCCCTGCAGGCGCTGGCCGACCCGGGCGACCCGAGCGACCTGAGCGACCTGGGCGACCCGAGCGACCCGAGCGACCTGGGCGACCTGGGCGTCGACGAGGTCTCCTCGGCCGAGGACGTCACGGTCGAGACCGAGAGCGCGGTCCCGGCTGCGGACGTAGCCCCTGCCGTGGACGACGCGCCGGTTCCGGCCGCGGTCGAGGCCCCTGTGCTCGAGGAGTGGGAGCCGTACGACCGAGCCCTCGCCGCGGAGCAGACCGACGTCGCTGGCGAGCAGTCAGCGACCGGGGAGACAGATCCTCCGAGCGGCCCGGCGTCCGACCCGATCGTCCTGCCTGCCGCGGTCCGGGCGGCGCTGGCAGACCTCGAGTGCGCTGCCTCGGTGCGCGCGATCCCCGACGACGTCGACGACCTCGCGGCGCTCCTCCTTGCCCGGGCACGTCCCGCCACCAGCCAACAGACGATCGAGCAGACGGGTCCGCTGCCGTGGTTGGCCGCGCCCCCCGCAGTGCTCGCCGACAGCGACGAGTACGGGGCCTGGCTGAGCGCACGCGAACGCGCCGTGAAGACCGCCGTGCTCGACCTCGCAGGCCAGGCTCGTGCCTGGACCCCCGCTACCGCGCCAGCGTGGGCCCAGCCCGTCCTACACGACACCGACCTCGTGGCCGACCTCGCCGTGTGGCGTGCCGCGAACGATGTCACCGACGTCGACCTGCGCCCAGCAGGACCGCACCCCTCCGACCGCACCGCCCGCAGGCACTACAACCGCCTCACCGACCGCGTACGCCGCGTGCAGCCCGCCGCGACGGGACGCTCCGCCGACTGGTGGGCCACCCACCTGCGAGACCTCCTGCAGACCAACCAGGTCGGCCAGAACGCCAGCGCCGAACAGCTCAACGCTCTGGTCGACAACCTCGCCAGCGAACACTGGTGGCCCGTGCTCACCAGTCGCCTCGACGAACTCGCCCACGGCGAAGACTGGATCACCCCCGACCTGGTCGACCAGGTCCTCCTCGACCAGATCACCGGCCTCACCTTCACCGGCACCGGGATCGCGACCAGCACTGTGACCTACGGCTACGACACCGCGGGCCGGCAGAACTCCCGCGTCGACGCCCACGACAGCGACGACACGGGTGTCTCCTCGCACGACGGCGCCGCTGCTCCGGCTCCTGCCGTGCAGGAGGTGTCGGAGCAGGTCGCCGGCATCGCGGCGATGCACCGCCTCGCCGAGGCGTTCTACCGCACCCAGGTCGAGGGCAGCTGGGCGCCGCAGTACCTCGAGGAGCGCGGACTCCACGGACTCCTGCCCAAGGTCGGGTTCGCCCCCCGCGGCCAGCGAGCGCTGGTCGACCTCCTCGTCGACCACGGCTACACCGAGGACGAGATCGTCGCCGCCGGGCTGGCCACCGAACGCGCCACCAAAGTGGTCGACCGGTTCCGCAACCGCCTCGTCCTCCCGATCCACGCCACCCTCGCCGACGGCACCGACGGCACCGACGGCGGGGAGGTGGCGCCGGTCGGGTTCGTCGGCCGTGCCGCGAACGACGCCGGCGACCGGATCCCGAAGTACCTCAACACCTCCACCACCCCCGCCTACGTCAAGGGCGAGACCCTGTACGGGCTGGCCGAGCACCGTGACCTCCTGGCCGCTGGCGCGGTCCCCGTGCTCGTCGAGGGGCCGCTGGACGCCGAGGCGGTCACCCTGGCCAGCGCCACCAGTCCGGCCAGCGAGTCCGGCGGGTCGCCGCGGATGATCGGGCTGGCGACCTGCGGCACCGCCCTGACCGCCGAGCACATCGCCGCGCTCGGCGAGGTAGTCGACCTCCACCACGCCACCGTCGTGGTCGCCGGCGACAACGACACCGCGGGACGAGCCGCCTCAGCCCGGGCGTGGGACCTGCTGGCCACCGCCGGCGCCCTCGACACCCGCACCGTCGCGCTCGGGGCCCACAAGGACCCTGCGGCCCTGCTGCAGGCCGACGGCCCCGCTGCTCTCGCCGCCGTGCTTGAGCAAGCGATCGAGGCGCCCGTCGACAGCCCGGCGGCCGCCGCGACCTCGCTGCACGCCCAGGTCGTTGCCGATCGGCTTGGGGAGTGGGCGCCCCAGCTCGACCACATCGACGGCCGCCTCGGCGCCGTGCGATCGCTTGCCACCGACATAACCCGCGGAACGCCCCAGCAGCAGGCGCACGCCAGCGCGCTGCTCCTCATGGGCGTCGACCTCGACTCCGACACGATCCTCGAGGAGCTCGATCGCTCCCGGGGTACTGACGCCCCCGCCACGGCGGGCGCCGAGCGCGCCGACCAGAACGGTGAGCAGGAGGAGCTCGAGCTGCCCGGTCAGTACGGCGTCGACGCCGTACTAGCGCACGCGCTCCGCACGCCGCTCCCCGATGAGCACGCCGCAGCAGCTCTCTGGTCGCGGATCGCCGCCGTCACCGGCGGCCGACCGACCACGTCGGCAGGAAGCCCGGAGCGCATCCTGACCGACCGACTCGACATCGCGACCGCCGCCCGCGTCACCACCACCCCGCAGTGGCCCGCCATCCGCGACCTCACCCGCAACGACACCCGCCCACTCACGGCCGCGATCGCCGCCACCGACACCCACGACTACGCATCGGCCGAGGACTACGCGGCCGCGCTCCTCAGTACCGTTGCGCCCGGCAACGAGCCCGCCGGACCTGACGGCCGCCAGATCCTCCGCGAGGCCCGCGCACGCCAGCGACTCCGCGACCGCTCGGCGATACCCAATCCCGAGCCCGCACCCGATGCTCAGCTCGACCCGGCGGTCGAGACGCGGCCCCGTCCGATCGACCCTGACGCTCCACGCACCGCCCCCCGACGGTCACCGCGGATGTGAAGCAGCCGCCAGCCCGCCGCTCGGCGTCCTAGAGTGTGCACGTGAGCGAGCTGGAGCGCCGAGCGCCGACGACGCCGGATGGACAGGCATCCGCGGCGGACATCGTCGCTGATCTGCAGAGGTTCGAAGCGACCATCCTCGAGCAACTCGACGCCGTCGGACTACCCACGAACGAGGTCCTCGTCGAGCTCGACGAACGCCACACTCTTCTCTCAAACGTAGGCGGCGCACTGCGGCGACTTCCCGACGAGGACCGGGACCGCTCCACCTACGTCAGCAAGATGATCGTTGCAGGAGCCGTTGGGCTATTCGACGCTGCCCTCAACTATCTGTGGGACGAAACCGTAAACGAGCTACGCCGTCGCGTCATCGGATACGACATCGCTTACTTCTACGACATTGCCGTCCAAGGCGATATGCGCAAGCACTTCAAGGATGCCGATGACCTGCGCCGGGTGCAGGATGCTGACCTGCTCCGTGCTTCACGCGAGATCGGACTGCTCTCAGACGTCGGTTTCACGCAGGTCGACCACGTCCGTTACATGCGTAACCACGCCAGCGCCGCTCACCCCAACCAGGTCAACCTGACTGGACTCCAACTGGCCTCGTGGCTGGAGACGTGCATCAGGGAAGTCATCACCCTTCCTCAGGACCCGATCACCGCCACCACGGGCCGTCTTCTCAGCAACATCAAGCGCGATCGACTCGACGCCGCGCAGGTCGCATCTACCTCCGCCTTTTTCGAAGACCTCCCCCCCGACCGGGCCGACACCCTGGCCGCCGGGCTCTTCGGCCTGTACATCGACCCGAAACGCGTCGCCGTAGTTGCTGACAACGTCCGCCTCCTGTGGCCCGAACTGTGGGACTTCGTCAGCGATGACGCCCGTTACGGCTTTGGCACGCGCTACGGCCGCTTCCAGGCGAACGCCGAAATGGACCAGGCGACTGCCGCCCGCGAGCTGCTAGACCTGGTTGACGGAGCGGCATATCTTCCCGACCCGATCCGCGTGGTGGAGATCGACGCCGCGATCGATGCTCTGGTGGCCGCTCACAACGGATGGGACAACTTCTACAACGAGGTAGCTCCCGCCAAACGGCTGGCACAACTCATCGGCACCCATGGAGACGTACCCCAGTCCATCGAGAAGAAGTACCTCGGCGCCGTCGTCGGCGCCTACCTCGGCAACGGCAGCGGTGTATCCACCGGAGCAATCCCTTCTTACACGCAAATGCTCGGAGCGCTCGACCCCACACAGGCAGGCCGAGCCCTCCGAGCATTCACAGACCCCGGCATCGGAAGCCTCCTAGGAACCCAGGTCGGACGCCGACAATGGACCACCCTCCTTGGACTGCTCGAGCCCAAACTGACACGCGCAGCCGACCGCGCTCTATACGACGCGATCAAGGTCTTCGCGGGGACTCCCGACCAGTTGCGCCTCGACAGCAAGATTCAGCGCATGGCAGACATCCGACGCCGGCGAGGACCTGCAACTAGTTGAGCCCGAACTAACCCAAAGGCTGCTGAACGCGGGGGCGGCCGTACAGGCCACGGATCGAATCCGTCAATCAGTTGCCCCCTCGGGTGTCCTCTTCTGAGGCCCCGGCCGGCGTGTCGAGGAGCACCTCAACGCCGCCTGTTGCTCGCACTAGGGCGTTGCGTTCACTCGAGCAAGAGCTTTACTCGTCAGGCGCATCTCAGCCGCCACCGCAACACGCGCGGCAACCTGCGCGATCGCGGCTCCGTGGGCGCTGTCGGCGTCGAGGTGGTTCAGCGCTGCGGCGGCCACAACGAGGGCCGAGACACCGAAGTACTGCAACGTGTGGCTCGTTTCGTCGTCGCCCCGTGGGGTTCTTCGCAACTTGAGCGGCGGCATCTCCTTCTCGGTATAGCGGTCGATCACGTAGTTGGTGGGGTGACTGAACCAGCACAAAGTCCGGTAGTAGGTGTAGGCCTCGGAACCGCCTGGTTCGAGGTCGTCGCACATCTGCTCGAAGTTGCGGGCCTGTGCGTTGGAGTAGGACGCGTGGCCGTCGTCGCTTGGATCGGGCACCCGAAGACCGGATGCCGCCCAGAACCGTGACCGCTTGAGGGTGGCGGCCATCGTGCGCCGTGAGCGGTAGTCCTCGTTCAGGATGGCCTCCGCGCCATCTGGCACCAGCGCGGTCCACTGTGCGGTGATGGCGCACTCATAGGAAGTGCGGATGAGTGGGGCGCTCTCCAGCCACAGTCCTTCGCGGATGAGCCGGTCAGCGACCTCGCCGGTGCGGTAGGCGTGTGCCGCCAGGCCACTCACGGTATGCAGGCGAGCATCGTGGTAGCGATCGAGGTGTCGGTCTGGGTTGATCTCCGCTCGCGTGTGCCACAACCGCACGAGCTCAGCTGCAGCCTCGGCAAGTTCCTCGCTCGTCGGCTCTGTCGCAGTCATGCAGTCGAACGTAGGCGCTTCATGCCCTCACCCGCTCGAGCGCGCGGTAGACCGTCGAACGTCCCACGCCGAACAAGCCAGCGATCTCGGCGACGGTGTGCTCACCGGACTCGTGCAGCTTGACCAGGTGCTTCTCCTGCACGGGGGTGAGCTTGGGCTGGCGGCCCTTCAGGCGCCCCTTCTGCCGCGCGATCGCCATACCCTCCCGGGTGCGGGCGGCCGCGAGATCGGCCTCGAACTCCGCGACCATCGCCAGCACGTTGAACAGCAGCCTGCCCACCGGGTCGGCGGGGTCGTGGATCGACCCGCCGAGCGAGAGTCGGACGTTCTGCCGGGTGAGCTCGCTGGCGATGTCGCGGGCGTCCGGGATCGACCTGGCCAGCCGGTCGAGCTTGGTCACCACCAGGGTGTCGCCGGCCCGGCAGGCCGCGAGTGCCGCGACGAGCCCGGGTCGCTCTCGGTTGCGGCCGGTGAGGCCGTGGTCGACGTAGATCCGGGCCTCGTCGACGCCGAGGCCCTGGAGGGCGTCGCGTTGGGCGGTGAGGTCTTGGCCGCTGGTGGAGACCCGCGCGTATCCGATGAGCACGGGATCGACATTATCCCGCATAGGCCCCGCTCATCGGGACGCCCTCCGGACGGGTCATACGGGACGGCCGATGTGGCTCGACCGCGCGACGTCGCCGCCTCGCCGGGAGTGTCCCGGTAGGGGATCGTCTATCGGGACACTCCCGGCTCGAGTCAACTGCTCCGTTCTACAGCCGCTCCAGGAAGTCAGCTGCGGCCGCTGCACCAGCACACTCCGTGAAGGACTCGCCGAACCAGCGCACCCAGATGCCGTCGAGCTCCTCGAGGGTGATGGCGCCCTTCGCGAGCAGCTGCCTCGAGATGTCTTTTGCCTCTGGCTCGTACTCGTCCTGGGGTGCCCCATCGGGATTGCCCGGCTGTAGCCCGTATGGGTCGAACTCGTTCAGCAACGAGAGCACTCGATCGTGCGTGTCCCGCCACAGCTGGGTCTGCTCGCGCTCAGGATCCATCAAGACATCCTGGTCGATCGGGCAGCGCCAGAGGCCAAGAGCGGCCAACGATCGTCTACGGAATGCCCGCGGGTCGCTCTCGGCGCGTCACTCGTGGGGACTGAGTCCGGGCGGGAACTCGTTGTGCTCGGCGTAGTAGCTCATGGCCTGCAGCCTCTCTACGTCGCCTAGCCCGTCCAGCCACGCGCGGAACTGAGTGGTCTTCTCGGCCGCCCTCGCGGCGGCTGCAGCGACCGCCTCATCACTTGGCGGCCGCCAGCCCGCATCGAGCAACTGCCCGACGATGCGCCGGGCGACTACCTCAGGTTCGGCCGACCCGAAGCCGGGGAACGTCTCGGGCTCGGTGGCTCGAGGTGAGCACCGCGTCGCGCACCTGCAGCATCGTGGCGACGATGTCCATGGCGACACCCAGCGCGTCCTCGCCGTGTTCGTGGAACGTGGCCGAGAGAGGGTCGATGTCGTCGGTCATGGGCGGACCCTACGGGCCTTCGTGACGCCGGACGTCATAGCCCGCTGAGGGCGACCGCCCGTGCGCGCTGCCAACTTGTGACACATCTTGAGTGTCACCACGGAGGGGTGTCTCCCTGGCGGCGGAGGAAAAAACTTGGATTCGGTCGCGCGCCGCCACGAGACGCTAGCCGTACCCGGCGGAAGTCCCAATCGGCCTATCCGAGGTTTCTGAGTGGCATCGAGTGGGGTTCACGTGGAGGAGTCGAGATGTAGATTCGAGAAGTACCGCGCAGAACGGGAAGCCAGGATTTCGACTCTTCGAAGTCACTTGGGGATCTGCGGGTAACTTGGAGACATGACCCAGCACATTGACCTGACCCCCTCGCCCGAAACCACGCCCGCCGCGTTCGCCGACGCGGCCGCCACGCTGGAGTACCTCGTCACCCGAGGCGCGTCCTACATGTACATCCGCCACAGCTTCGCCCAGCAGGGCTCCGTCGCGAAGGGCGACACCAAGCCCGGCGTGCTCGGCACGATGGTGAGCCTCCGCAAGCGTCGCGCGCTCCAGCTGTACCTCCTCCTGCTCGCAGCCTGGCCGACCATTCGGTTGGGCGATCCGCTTCCGGCTGCGGTGTGGGCGCGCGCGCTCACTACGCCGACGGGCCGCCGATGGGCCACGGCCAACGTCTCCGAGGCATGGGGCGAGCTGGTCAAGCTGGGTCTCGTCGAGCGCCAGCGGGTCGCGCGCCGCGTGCAAGTTACCCCGCGCCGTGAGGATGCGAAGGCCGCCTACACCCCGCCGGACGGTTCATCCGATGACCCAGACGAGACCTACTTCTCGGTCCCCGCGACGTTCTGGACTGACGAGTGGTTCGAGCGCCTGAGCATGCCTGCTATCGCGATGCTGCTGATCCTGGCCTCTCGCACGAGCAAGGAGCCCGAGGTGCCGGTCTTCCCGAAGAGCATCGCCGAGTGGTACGGGCTCTCGCTCCGGTCGGTCGAGACCGGGCTCGCTGAGCTCAAGAAGGTCGGCCTGGCCGAGGACCGGGTCGACTGGGTTCCCGCGCCTCTGTCTGCGATCGGGACGACCTCCAAGCACTACTACCAGCTCACCGGGGAGTTCTCGACCGAGCAGCGTCTGCAGGCTCGCAAGGAGGCGCGGGCCGAACAGGAGAAGCGCACCAGGGCAGAGGCGGCGGCGGAGGCGAAGAAGAAGCCGAAGTCGAAGCCGAAGAAGAAGGCTGGCAAGAAGTCGGCGGTGACCGGGACGAAGCCCCGGAAGAAGAGCGCATCCCCGGCGGCGGCTGTGTGAGACCGCCGTCCCCCAGCCCCGCGGGATCAGTCACCCGCGATCGCGAAGATCGAGACCCAGGAAGGAGGAAGGCACTTCGATGACCCAGATGTGGATCGAAGCGGGAAGCACGGTCCGGGCCGCCATGGCCGGCTGGCCCCAGACCGTGCGACTACTGATGATCATCGTCGTGGTGACGACTTGTCTCGTCATCGCCACGGCCTGATCTGATTACCCACCAAAAGTGTAGGCGGTGTCGTGGCTGACGGCCACGGCACCGCCTACCGGTTTCTCGAACACACCCACGCGCCGGAGCGCTTCGGAGCCGTCGCTACTCGGCGGCGAAGAGCTGCATGGGCAACATCGCATCGTGCTCCCACTGGCCCGGCCGGTCCGCGTGGTCGTGTTCCTGCCAGCCGATCTGACGACGCCAGAACCCGTCGGTATCAGGCCCGCGTGAGAGTGCCACGAAGGGCCCCGGCATCGTCTCGCGGATCCGTGCCACCGATGCCTCCCCGACGCGTAGGCCCCTGCCGCTCAGACTCCTAGAGGTCAGATCATCCCGAACCTGCAGCAGGAGGATCTCCGTCGCGCCCCCGTACGGGATGGCGTAGGTCGGGTAGGCCACGCCCACGTCCGAGTTCAGACGGAGCTCCGCGCGCGCGACTTCCCCGTGACCGGGGTCCTCCAAAGAGCACCAGACCCGCGAGTCAGTGACCGTTCCGGACCACCAGTGCCGGTTGAAGCCTGCAGCGTCGCGAAACGGTCTCTCCCGCCCCGGCCCGGAGCACGTCAGTCGAAGATCAAGAACCACGGGGGTCAGTGTGCCCCTCGACGATCCCGGCCGGAGCCGCGTCGAGTGATCCCGCGGGATCACCCCCGTTCCTGCGACATCGCGGGCGGGGCCGCGCCGCACGGGGGAGGACGACGCGGCCCCGCCGCTCAGCATCCCCCTTCTGGCGGCCCCTGACCACCGAAACGGCCACCGTCGACCCTCATTCGACGGGTGGCTGGTCCAGGGGTGACCTTCTGGCCGCAGCTCGAAAGGCGCGAGCGCTCAGCACCTGTAGGACGTGGTCGGAGCGGAACCAGCGCCGCCCGGCGTGCTCGGTCGAGGGCAGGGACTCGCGCGCGACGAGCTGATGGATCCGGCTCGTGCTGAGCCCCAGCACGTCGGCGACCGCGGCCTGGGTCCACCACTCGTGCTCGTCGTCGGGCGGGTCACCTCGACGCGGGCGCGCCGCCTGCTTCTCGCGATCGAGCCTGCGCTGTTCCTCGCCGCGGCGCTCGGCCTCCACCAGCGGCCGGAGCCCCTCAAGGTTGGCGCGGCGGATCGTGGGCGCGCGCAGCACCGCCCGCTGCTCGACCATCCCCTCAGCCACCGCGCGGCGTATCCGGGTCGTCGTGCACCCCACCAGTGCGGCGGCCTCGTTGACCGTGACCCATGCGGCGCGAGCGGCCACCACTTGCTCGAGGCTGGCCTCGTCGACCTGGTAGACGCCCTTCACCAAGGCGGCGTCCAGAGTGCCGTCGTAGATCAGCTGGTGCACGCGCGCCACCCCCAGACCCAGCGCCTCGGCTGCCTGGCGTGTCCTGACCCCCACGGTCGGCATTTTCCACGCGACCCGATGACCCGTCACGCCCCGGGCGAACTCACGGGGATCAGCGAGGGTTGGTGTGCCCGCCGATCAGCCGGGCCCGGACGCCCTCGGCGCCCTCCCGGACGGCTTCAGGATCCGCGCCAGTGGCCAGGAGAGCTGCCGCGGCGTCGATCATCGCCGGGTCGCTGGTCCCCGGCGAGGCCAGGTAGGCGCCTAGCAGGAACCCCGCCGCGTTGCCGACCAGGTCACGCCGCCCGCCGCCGGCGAGGCGACGCAGCTGCTCGACGACTTCGGCCCTGGTCTGGTGATCGCGCACCAGGCGTAGCGCGGTGGCGTGAAGCGAGATCACTGCCGCTGTGTCGGGGTCGAGTCCGCTTCGTGCGCCCATGTCCTTAGTAGAACATGCGTTCGAACGATGTGGGATGCTCGGATCCGTGACCACCCTGATTGGTACGACCCGCGCCGCCAGCGACGTCGACGACGCCACGACGAGCATCGTCGTGGCCTGCAACAGCGAGCCCGCCGACCCGGTGGGCGACTACCAGCGCGCCTACGACGCGATCCTCGAGCGCGTGCCCGACGGGCGTCGGCTGCTCCACGTCCGCCGCGACGACGACGCCACCCCCGAGCACACGGTCTGAGGCCAGCGCGTGCCTCTGTCGGGGTGGCCTGAGGAGGTCTGAGGGTGTCGGCGAACCCGCCGAAGAACGACCGGTGGCAGCCCTACGACGACGTCCGCCTGGTCCTCGTACGCAACCCCGGGCGCCTCAAGCCGTCCAGGGGCCTCGTCCTCGAGTGGCGGCGCTCCGAGGGGCGATCTTCACGCTGGGAGGCGCTGGTGACGTACTGCGACGACGCCGCGCTTCGGCCGGTCGTCAAGACCGAGTGGCTACCGCGGTCACGTCTAATCCCCATCCCGGTCGACCCGAACTGGACGGGGATCGAGTAGCGCCCAGCGCGTCGCCGCTGGGCGCCGCCGGTTCTCAGCCGGTCCCGATACGCAGCTCGATCACGGGTGGGTGCGTGGTTGGCGTGAAGCCGTGAGCCGCGTAGGTCGCAGCAAGTTCGGCCGTGGCTGGAACCGCCAGCACGGTGGTCGGGCGCCGCGGCGGGTTTGCTGCGATCGCGTCCGCGAGAGCGGCGAAGAGCTGTCTGGCGTGGCCTCGCTGCTGTGGCCACGCGCCGAGCGTGCTGACGAGCCGAACGGCGTCGGTCCGGTCGACCGACCTGGTGACTCTGCTGGTGGACACCTCCGCGGCCGCCGTGCTCCGCACAGACGGCTGGGTGAGGTAGAACGCCACGGCCAGCACGACGACCAGCGCTACGAGCACCGGCGCAGCGGCCGTGATCGCTTCCGCGTAGGCGCCCAGGGGGTCCACGAACGCGGGGGCCAGGATGATCGCCGCGAGGGGCAGGGCCCGGGCCGCGATCCGTGCCCACGGGGTCGGGCGCGGCGACAGCAGCGCTGCCGCGTGCCGATCGACACTGACGGTCCACGGCCGCATGAGCGTCAGGTAGACCAGCCACACCGGGGTCGCGGCCGCCGCGAGAGCCATCTGGACCGGGACGGGGCCACGGTCAGCGAGGCTCGCGTAGGCACGAGAGAGCGTCCAGGCCACCCCGGGGAGACGTCGTCGGGGGGTCCGGACCCCTCCGGGAACGTCGCCCGACGCGAACAACTTCGACACGCGGCGGTCAGCCTCAAGCCGTCTCGACCGTGGCGACCTGGCGGCCCCGGTCGCGCCATCGGGGGTGGGTGCGTGCCCACATCGGCAGCCACTCATGGAGCGGCGCCCGGCCGGGCCGTCGCGGTGCTAGGTTCCCGCGGCCGTCGTGACGGGCCTTCCAGTCGCGATCGGCGTCCTCGAGGGGTCCCGCGAGCGACGTCGCCCGGCTGTCTGCATCATGCTCCCTCGGGAGCTGCAGAGCGGCGCGGACTACTGCCATGGCCGCCATGGACACGAAGAGCGGCACTGCCGCGACCGCCACACAGGTGAAGAGCGCGTCAAAGGTGCCGGGTCGCACCGCACCCAGGAGGACGACAGCTGTGAGGAAGAAGCTCATGAGGCTCGCGAAGATCAGGACCAGCGCAACGCGGTGCATTGGCTGCCTGGGCGCCGTGTGTCCTAGGTGGGCGTGAGCGAGCTCGTGCGCGGCCACCCAGTGCCGCACCTGCGGCGGCGCGTCGTCGAGGCGTGCCCCGTACGTCAGGAGGAACCCCTCTCCCGAGGGGTGGGTTCCGATCCGGGCCGACGCGCCTCTGGTCACGCGTCGCAGCTCGACCGGTCCGTTGACCTCGGCGGCCGGGAGGATCTCGCGGACCGCTCGAGCAAACGGCCCCTCGGTCGCGGTGTGAGTGATCTGCTGCGTCATTTCACGGCCCTCCTCACGGGGTCAGGTCTCGGCCGAGGTTCTCGGCGAGCCACTGGGTGGGGTTGATGTTGTCGTCGTAGATGCGGCCGTTCTCGGGGTGGACTTCGAAGTGCAGGTGCGGACCCGTGGAGTTGCCCTCGGACCCGACGGTGCCGATCTGTTGCCCGGCCTCGAGCTGTTCGCCGTCGGCCACGGTGAGGCTGCTCATGTGGGCGTACCAGGTGGCCAGCGAGTCGGGGCCGGTGGTGATCTTCACGAAGTGCGGCCCGGCCCAGGAGCGTTGTGCGTTGTCGGTGCGGGCGATGCCGGCGTGGGCGGCGTAGACCGGGGTGCCGAGTGGGACCGAGAAGTCGGTCCCGGTGTGGCCACGGGCCCAGCGGCCTCCAGCGTTGCCCCAGTTGCCGCGATCGGCGCTGGCGTACCCGGCGGGGACCGGGAGCGTGACGGTGCCGGGCGCGACGCTGCGCGCCGAGCACCCGATCAACTCGAGCGCAGCGTCGGGAGCACCACTTGTGGGAGCGCCGCTGGTGGGCTGGCCGCCGGACGTGCTGGGGTCGGTGACGCCGCTCCCCTGGTTGGCTGAGGTGAGGGCGTTCATGAGGTCGACGGCGTCGTTCCACCACTGCTCGTAGTGGTACGGGTCGGCGTTGCGCTGGGTGCGGTGGGCGGCCATGGTCGGCTCCATCGCTTCCCAGCCCTCGACGCGCAGTAGGGCGCGGTAGAAGTTGATCGAGCTGATCCGCGGGTCCATCCGGTCCTCGTAGGACCCCCAGGACCCGTTGGCACGCTGCTGGAACAGTCCCCGGGAGTCGGGCCCGGCGGTGTCGCCGTAGTCGACGACGGTCAGGCTCGACTCGCCCATCGCGGTCATCACCGCGATCGCCTGCGCTCGGGCGGAGACGCCGAGCTCGGTGCCGGCGGAGATGATCGCGGCCGCGTTGGAGGCCTGCTCGGCGCTCCACTGCCCGATCGGGCTCGACACGGCTCCGGCGGTCGCGGCCGGGGCGCCCGCGCCGACGCCGCAGGGGTCCGCGCCCGCGGCCGGGTCGCTGCGGCTGATCCCGACGATCATCACCACGGTGCAGCTGGCCGCGACCGCGAAGACCAGGCCGATGACGAGCACGAACATGCGCAGCGGACGGGTCGCGTGGCGCACTATCGCGCCGCCCACACCCGACACGGTCGTCGGGGCGCCACCGCGGCCGCCGAGGAAGCTACTCACGGGGCGAGTCCGGGAAGTAGATCCGGTCGACCAGCCATCCGGCGCGCCGCTGAGGGGTCTCGGGGTCGCTCGACCAGGTCATCTGGACTCCGAACACACCCGCCGTGCTGGGCACGTCGACCACGACGTGCCCGCTCCCGGTCTCGGGGGCGAGCGTGGCCGGTGCCGCGCTCATGTCGATCGACGCGGCGATGTCGGGCAGCACGGTCGGGTCGGTAGCCACGTACGCCTCGAGCGCGCGGTCGTCGAGGAACGGAGACAGCTCCGCCCACCACTGGTCGTAGGCGACCGTCGGCCGACCCCAGGTCATCAGCGCCAGGACCGCTGGCTCGATCGCCGTGCTCGGATCAGTGCCCTCCGGGCGGATCCCGTCCTGCGGGTTGGTCGCCGTCGGTGCCGCGCTGGGCGTGGCAGCGGTCGACGGTGGACCGCTCGACGGTGATCCCGCGGGATCACTTACTGACGAGGCCGGGCTCTGCGACGAGGGTGATCCCGTGGGACCACCCGCCTCGTCGTCGGTGCTGCCGCAGCCCGCGAGCACCAGGGCGAGCGCGCAGCCCAGCATCGCCGCCTTGGTTCCCTGTCCTAGACCGTGGCGGCGTGTGCTGGCGGTGCTGGTGCGAATCTCCCGAGAACTCATCGCGTGTTCCTCCCCGTTGGGGGCCCCGGCCAGGGGCCTGTGCTGGTCGCTCTAGGGCGCCTGTGCGTCCTGCTGGTCGTCTTGCTCGGCCTCGTGGCCGTCGTGGTCCGTTTCGTCCTCTGTGGGGCGCTCAGGGGCGCTCTGGAGCGCTGTGGTGAGGAGTTGCGTGTCGGTGGCTGGCGCGGGCTGGGGCGCCTTGTGCTCGTTGTTGCAGAAGCGCGTCCACGTGGACTCGAGGCGGTCGAGCGTGGGGCGCAGGACGCGTTCGATCCACATGGAGATCTCGTCGTTCTCGTGGGCTGCTGCCCACGCAATGCGCGCGGCCGCGAGGTCCTCGACCGCGGCGGGGTGGGCGGGCCAGCACGGCCGGAGTTCGCGGCGGTCGAGTTCGAAGGTGGAGGCGAGGTCGTCGACCCACTCGGCCAGCTCGGCCCAGTCTTCCCGGGTCGCGGACCGCACCCACCACGGCGGAACCGCCCCCGGCTCAGCACCGGCAGCACCGGCGCCCCTGGGGGTCGTGCCGCCGGGTGCGCCCTGGCCCTCCAGTACGCCGGCGAGACGGTCGATGGCCTCCTCGAGCTGGCCGTGGCCCTTGAGCAGGTCTGCCAGCGACGACGCCAGCTCGTCGACGTCGACGTCGAGCGCCTCCATGCGCTCCCGCAGGGCATCCAGGTCGTGCTCGCTCACCGCCGAGCACCCTGACCGTCGGACCCGGTAACCGGGGCCTTCTCATCGACCACGCCCAGAGCGGCACCTGCGGCTGCGCGGACGCTTGCGGCGTGGTCGATGCGTCGCTGGGCGACGCGGGCAGCATCAGCCTTCAACGCCGCGGCGTCTGGGCGCTCGAACCACGGTGTGAGTCGCACGATGACCGGGGCGGTGTTGCGCCACAGCAGCAGCGCGGTGCCGTCCTCGAGCTGACGGATCTCGTCGGCCCGCAGGACGTTGCGTTCCTGCCACGAACTCGACCCGCCCACACCGGCCCCCGCGCCCGCGCTGGGGCTGTAGCTGGTGGTGTGCTGCTCGACCTCGACGCGCCCGCTCAGCGACTCGTAGCGCTGCAGCGTGCTGGTCGACTTCAGGCCAGGGAGCACGAGTTCGGCGGCCATCTGCTCCATCAGCGTCTGGCCGCGCTTGTCGCCCCACCGGGTCTTGGCCTGCAGCTCGGACTGGAACGCCAGCACCATCTGCACCCCGAGCTTGCGGACCTCGGACGAGATCTCTGGGGCCTTCTCGATCGGCGCGATATTGGCGAACTCGTCGCCCACGATCCGCATCGGCGGGTCGAGCTTCCCGAACGGGGCCAGCGGCGCCCACCGCTTCACCGCGTCGACGACCTCCTGGAACAGCATCGTGCACAGCGGCCCGACGTTCGTCGAGGAGGAGTCGTCGGAGATCAGCACGAGGGTGTCGGTCGAGCGCACGAACGCGTCGGGGTCGAACACCGGCACGCCGGGACGCTGGCTGACCCACTGCGACACCCGGCGCAGCGCCAGCGGTTCTACGGCCTGCATCAGGGTGTTGCGCGACGACGCGACGGTCTCGTCGGCGCCGGTGGCCACGCCTTCCAGCGCGGTGGCCCACCCGGCCTCGGCACGCTCGTCGGAGCGGAGGATCTCGGCCGCGATCCGGTAGTCGGTGCCGAGGTTGGCCGCCCACCCGAGCACGTCGCGCATCGATGCGCCGCTCAGTGCGGCGGCGTGCAGCATCCGCGACAGCGCGATCTGGACGTTGGTGCGGAAGAACCCGGCGTTGGTGGTGCTGGAGTCGTTGGTGCCCAGACCGAACGCGAACGCGATGCCTCGGGCCAGGGCCTGCTCGCCGTCCTCACAACCGGCGACCGGGTCCCACGTCATCGGCTCGGGCCAGCTGGTGCGCCCCAGCGGGTCGAAGACCCACAGGCGTCCCTTCCTCTCCCGCGCCGTGGCGATCACGTCGAGGATCGAGACCTCGTTCGACGTCACGACCAGGGCCCCCGGCGCGGAGAGCGCCGCGGGCACCATCACGTACACCGACTTGCCGGCACCGGTGACGGCGGTGACCGAGAGGTGGTCATCGAACCCGATGACCACGGGCTCGTGGCCGCCGCCGGTCAGCTCGCCCAGCTGGAGGCCAATCTCCTCGACACCGGCGCGCTTGCGCTCTGAGGTCGACAGTGCTGGCCGCGTCTGCGCGGCGTGCGCGCGCACGGGCTTGATCCCCAACGTCGAGCGCACCGCGTCGCGCGTCGCCATCCCGGCGCCGGACTTCGCTCCCGACACCCGGCGCACGATCCTCAGCCCCAGGTACGTCAGGGCTGCGATCGCCACGGCGAGGTAGAGCCCGAACACGACCAGCGTCACCGTCGCCGAACCGTCACCGGCCCCGTCGCCCGAGGCGTTGGTGGAGGCGTCGCGGGTGCGGTGCCCAGCGATCGGTGAGAGCCGGGTCAGAGCGCGGATGGTCTCCAGCCCATCGCCCCACCCGACTCCGGCCACGGTGGTCACGAGGGCCGCGTGCCAGCAGCCCAGCAGTGTGGCCACGATGACCGCGAGCATCGAGTACGCGCGGAACGAGATCTGCGCGGGCGTCAGCGCCTTCGTCTCACGACGCCCCGCGCTCCTGCCCGCGCTCTTGCCGGTGCTCATGCGGGGACCTCTGCGGTCTCACCCAGCGGCGCTGCCCCCGAGGGGGTCTCGCGCAGCATGGCGGAGTCGGTCTCGGTGAGGACCTCCTCCAGGCTCGAGCGGACGTGCTGGACGTGCATCGGTGGGCGCAGACCGACCTTCATCAGGTGCTCGCCCTGGTCGAGGTTGCCGAGCTTCTCGGTGGCCGTCTCGTCGAGGTCGAAGAACCGTGCGCACGCCTCGCGGTCCTCGAGGCGGTCCTGGCGGTACAGGTGCAGGGTCTGGGGCTCCTTGACCATCGACAGCGCGGCCGAGCCCCCCGGGATCTGGGAGAGGTGGTGGATCGCGACGACGTTGGACAGCCCCAGGCCGCGGGCCAGCATCTGGTTGGCGTTCATCTGCTCAGCGACCGGCCCCGAGACCATCTCCCAGCCCTCCTCGGCCAAGAAGTTGGTGCCCATCCCCCGCTCCTTGCGCAGCGTCCCGAGCAGCCACGCGTGCGCGACCGCCTGGACGAGCGCCGTGGCGGGTCCGTCCTTGGGGAGCTGGCTGATGTCGAACGACGTCATCCGAGAGCTCAGGCTCACCTCCCTCGAGGTGGGGCCGTCGAAGAGGCCCTCCAGCTCGTCGGCGACCACGCCGTTGAGCAGGTGCTTGACCGACAGACCGGCCTGGTGCATCCGGTCGCGTGCCGCCGGCGAGTAGGACGCCCACGCCTCGACGCCGTCGACGACGCCCAGCGCGCCGGTGACGTCGGCCAGCACCGGCGCGCGACTGGCGGCCTCGGCCTCGCCGAGCGCGCGGCGGTACGCGACGCGCAGCGCCTCCTTCTCCCACTTCGGGTCCAGCGCTGCGCCGTCGTTCGCGCGGTCCGCGATCGCCTTCAGCAGCCCGAACTGACCCGAGGCCCCGAGCGCGGCGAGGATCTGCGGGTCCAGCGGGTTCAGACGAGTGCCGCCGCCACCGATGCGCATCTGGAACAGCGCGCCCTTGTAGCGACGGGTCAGCTCGCTGTACTCGCCCTCACCGTCGCGGTCCTTGCGGTCGACCACGACGCAACGACGCGCCTTCAACGCCAACGGGCGCAGCACGTAGGCCGTCTTCAACAGGCTGCTCTTGCCCGAGCCGATGATGCCGATGACCAGCACCGACGGCGAGGTGATCTGCTTCGTCGCATACGCCGTGAACGGGTCATGAGCCACCGGGGCCCCCGACAGCATGTCGCGCCCGATGGGGACGCCCTCCGCGTCGGTCGGCTCACCGATCAACGCCGGGTTCAAGATCTCGCCCTGACGCGTCGTGGTCGGTGCGGGCGACACCAAAGGCGCGTACCAGCCGTCACGGATCCGCAGCGTCCCCCTCCGCACCTTCGGGCCCTGCGGGAGGGGCACGTCCAACCGCCCATCGGCCCCAGGCGCCCCGTCGTCAGCCGTGGTCGGCTTGAACGCGAACCGACGCCGCCGCGGCGGCCGTACGTCGTTGTCCGCAGGGGCGGGGAGCAGCGCGTCGACCGCCGACCGCTCAAGGGTGGGTGATCCCACGGGATCACCCACCAACCGCCAGGTCCGCTTGGCCCGCGGGCCGCGGTCCCCTCGAGCTGCCGAAGGGAGTGATCCCGTGGGATCACCCACCGGCCAGGTGTTCTTCCGTAGCGGCACCACGGCCGCCGCCGCAGGGTCTGGAACCGGCCGGTGGTTCTCCTGCCGCCCGGTCTGGGCTGGTGTCTGTTGCTGGTGGGTGGTCATGCCTGCCCCCTTTTCGCGTTGCCGCTGATCCGGTCGAGCGAGGTCGTGTGCTGGCCCGCGCGCATCCCGCGCGCCAGCGGCCAGGTGCACGCCTGCGCTGCTGCCTGTTGGGTGTCGAGCCACTGCAGCCCGATCGCGGCCTTGTCGGCCGCCTCGCGCATGTGACCGCACGCCTCGCGCAGCTCCTCTGGCGTGCGGGCCGAGACGGTCACGTGCATCGCCCACCCCAGGCCCTGGGCCTGCTGGCCGGGCTCGAGGTCATCGATGCGCGCCTTCGACGCCGACGCCGCCACCGACAGAGCGCCGTCGACGAGCTGGCCCTTCGCCGCACGGGCGTACTCGTCGGCCAGGTCGCTGGTGAAGTCGTCTTGGGCCTTCTTCAGCGCCAGGCGCTTCGGGATGCCCTCGAGCTGCACCGAGATCGTGCGCACCACGTCTTTGCGCATCCACGACAGCATCGGCATCATCCACAGCGCGTCACGAGCCGCCGTGGTGACGCTCTCGATCGGCACCACCGCCGTCCGGTGCAGCCACGTCTGTGGTGTCCCGTCCGGCCCGGGCGCGTGCACCGCCACCGATCCACGGGTCTCCCGGCTCGGCATCCACAGCTCGAACGGGTTGACGTCGCCGGCTTGGTCGATGGGCCACGACGGGTTCTGCTGGTGACGCAGCACCGCGCCGACCTGTGCGGCCGACAGCGCAGGGCCCGGGCCGAGACCGGCGTGGTCGAGCTCGCGGAAGATCCGGTCGATCTCGTCGCGCATCAGCCACAACCAGCCCTGCTGCTCCGGTCCGAGCGCGCTCGCGGTCGCCTTGAATCGGGGCGTCACCGGCCACCGGACCACCGCGAAGTGCTTCTGTCGCAGCGTCCCGGTGCCGAGCCGCTCCAGCACCTCCCGGTAGGACCCCAGCAGCTCCGGCGGGGCTTCCGGGTCGACCTCGCGGGCCGCCCACGCCTCGTGAGCAGCGGTGTCGATCGGCTGCACCCGGGTGATGATCTGGATCCGCTTGGCCAGCGACCACTCCGAACCCAGCTCGGCCAGCACGGCACCGAACGCCCTCGTCCGGTTGTTCAACGCGGTGTTGCTCTCCAGCCCGCTCACGGCGCCGTGCAGCGGGAACACCACCGACAGCCAGGCGTCCTCACCGGTCGGGGCGTGCCACGCGATCCCCGGCGTGCCCGGCCGGGCGTGGAGCCACACCATCGACTGCGCCCCCTCGGGCCAGTCGCGGTAGGCGTTGTACTCCAGCCGCGCCGCCCGCGACGGACGCCGCGGAGTCTCGAACGCCTCCGTGACCTCGCGCGGGCGGCGACTGACCGGCACGAACCGGTCGATCCCGGAACGGGTGGTCTGCCGCCACCGTGCGTTGTCCTTCGCCCGCTCGAGGGGGCTCCCGGCCTGCGAGGGCAGCGTGGCCACGAACACCGCGACCAGCAGCACGGCACCGATGATCAGCCCGGTCGTCGACAACAGCAGCGCCAGCACGATCCCGGCGACTACGGCCGCGAACAGCAGCAGCGTCTTGCCCTTGCCCCCGCGACCCGTCAGCAGACTCCGGTGGCCCGCCTCGCCTCCGAGGAACCGCTGATCCAACATGCTCATGACTGATCACCCAGCGACCGCGTCGAGCCGTCAGCATTCGGCCGCGCGTGACCGTCCTGCCCGCCGCCACGGCGAGCGGGGGTCGGGTCCGGACGCGACCCCGGCGACGTCGGAGAGGACGACGGGGCGCTGTGGCGGCCACCTGCGCCGCCCGACCCGGCAGGCGCAGCCGCCGGGCGAGATGCCCCGCCCGACGTCCCCGTCGACCGCGGGGCCGCTCCCCCACCGGACCCAGCTGCGGCACCCGAGCGTGATCCACCCGGCGTGCCCGCCAAGCTGCTGCCGCCACCAGACGACCCCGGCCCGCCTGCGTCCCCGCGTCCTCCAGGAGCACCGGCCAGCCCAGGACCGGGCTCGGAACTACCTGGAGACACGGCTGCATCTCGACCCGGACCGCCAGCGCCGCCGACGTCGCCCGAGACCTTGTCCGCTCCCGATCGCCCGCCTGAACCAAGGTTCGCGCTCTTCAGCGCGGTGTCGCCCACCGGTGCAGCCGATCCACGACCGACCGCCGCAGTCTGGCGGCCTCCAGCGCCGCCCGTCGTCGCGCCAGCCGCAGCGCCCATCCCCCCAGACGACAGCGACGCCGCGAGCGCGCGGCCGCCGCCGTCACGGCCCGAACGCGCGCTCCCCGAACGCGACGCCGTCGCAAGCGAGCTGGTCCGCCCGGCCACGGCGCCAGCGACCATGCCGCCGCCTCGCGGCTTGAGGTCGCGCAGCCCGACGCCGCCCTCGCCCACACCAGCCCAGACCGGTGCGAACCGGCTCATCATCACCGGGGTCAGCGCAGCCATCCAGATCCCGATGCCCGCGATCAGCAGACCGATCAGCAGACGCAGGCCGTTGGGGGCGCCCGAGTCGTTGCCCGGCAGTTGCCCCTGCAGCAGGGTGCCGGCCGCCATGTTCAGCGCCACCCCAAGCATCAAGAACATCAACGGTTGCGTCACCAAGATGCCGCCCCACACGCCGACGACCTTCCAGCCGCGCTCCGGGTGCTGCGGGTTGGTGACCCACTGCCACACCAGCGGGAACGCCACCCCCGAGAGGTAGAGCGTCACGAGCATCACGGCCAACGTCAGCAGCAGGCACAGCAAGCCCAGGACCATCGCGAGGTACAAGATGATCGCCACGATCGCGCCACCGACCACCTGGTCCGGGCCGCCGCTCTCGACCAGGGCTCCCATGCCCTCATTGATCGAATCCAGCGACCTGCCCAAGACGCGGTCGATGATCCCGTTCGTCAACGCGCCGAAGAACCCGACGAAGAACACCGCCACCGCGGGGCCGAACAGCACACCAGCGAAGAACAGCGGGGTCCGCTCGAGGATGACCTCCTGAACCTCCCCCGGGCCCAGGCGCCCGCGTCCGTACTGCGCGAATGACCACACCAGCTGCAGGATCCATAACAGCAGCGAGAGCGTGAACGTCAACTGGTACGCGTCAACGAACCACTCGGCCGACAGATCCGGCTGAAGCGCCTTCGTCATCGTCGGAAGAATGTCGTCGACCAGAGACTTCGTCGACGCCTGCAGCTTCTCCGCGATGTGCCCGAACGGATCCGAGATGAAGTCCGCGATCCCCCGCGCCGCCCCAACCGCGTCCGCGCCCTGCTCGATCACCGGAGACCCACTGAGCACGCCCCCTACGAGGTCACCGCCAGCATCCTCAGCGATGTCGGTCGCTGCGCCACACAGTGCCTCCGCCCGATCGCCTGCGAGGAGGCCAGCAGCCCCGCACGCGGGGTTGGCGGTGGTAAGCGGTTGTGGGGCCATTTGCGTGGTCGCACTAGCACCGGATGCCAGTCCCAACATGACGAGCGTGATTGCGGCCGCCAGCGCAGCCAGTCTGTATAGCGTCGACATCTCAGCATCCCCCAATGAACTCTGTGCCGGTGCGGAGGAGGTCCGCCTTGAATGCCTGTAGTGCCGTTGGTTCGTCGGTCGTGCCGAACGCCTCGGACGGAGCATCTGTCTGCGGACCGATTCGCCAGACTCCGTCGACCGCCTGGACGGAGATAAGGCCGACGCTCTGCACCGTCGCGTAGACGCCCTCCGTGTCGTAGCCGAGGTACGACAGAGCAACGAGCGCTTCGTCATCGCCCACCATGCGAGCCTGGTAACGCTGGCTCTCAAGCGATGCGCGGAACGTCGACCCCGGAGTGATCGGCGCCTCGGTCCGCTCCTCCTGAGGCACTTCGTCAGTCCAAATCAGCGGTCCGACCGACTCAAGGTCCTCAACCGCCCGGGGGGCCTGAAAGCGCCATCGGGTGTAGGTGGCGACGAAGGCGGCTGCTCCCTCGGCGGTGAGTGGCGCTTCCTCTTGGGCGGCGAGGATCGCGGTCGTTGGGTCTGTCCCTCCGAGGCACCCGTTGGCAGCCTGCGGTGCTGACGAGGGGGTCTCGGAGGACGTCTCGACCGGTGCTGGGTCGGCCGACGAGCTGTCGCGGCCGAGCATCCATGCGATGACGGCGACCGCGACCACGAGGACCACGCCCGCCACGATCCACGGAGCCATCGACGGGCCCGTGGCGTAACGCTGTTTGGTGCCCACCATGGGGCCACCCCCTACTGATCCCGTGGGACCACCCGAAAACAGGGGGCGCGATCCTCGACCGATCGTCGGCGGAGGCCGCACCCGTGTTTCTGCTAGTGCCGTCCGTAGACGACGCCGAGCCCCGTGAGTAGGAGCAAGGCGATCGCTAGGGACCCCAGCGCCGCTCGTCCCCGGTAGGGGGACCGGCGGTCGCTGGCGATCAGCACCAGCGAGATCAGCGCCAACACGGCGCCGATCATGAGCCCAGCTACAGCGAGGGCGAGAAGAACAGCCATCGCTGCGGGCTGCCCGGCTAGCCGACGATGACGAAGATGGCGCCCACCAGGGTGCCGACACTGGCCACCAAGATCAGCGCGATCACGGCCTGGACCGCGCCCTGGCGTGCCTCCGCCTGCTGCTGCGGGTGACCTCCAGTGTTAGCGGCGCCCATGCGCAGGATGCCGATCACCAGGTTGGCGATCAGGATGACGATGACGATCGCCAGCAGGGCGACGTAGAGCTTCTGCCACCACTGCGTGAACTCGCCACCGAAGATCGAGAAGTCCGGCACCAGGCCGTCAACGGGGTTCTCCATGGTCAGTTCGCCTTCCGAGAGTTGTCGTACGTGGTGGCGTTGGGCGTGTGCCCAGCGCTGTGGTCGGGCACCAGCTGGTCGGCCGGGGCCTGCTTGAGGGTTTCGATCACCGTCGCGGCGACGCGGGTCCAGGCGTACCTAGACCGCTTCGAGAGTGACGAGATCGAGAACTCGGTGCTGTCGTTGCGCAGCGCCGGATCGAAGGGCACCTCGAGCACGGGGTGGCCCAGGCCCTGGCAGATCCCGATGTAGTCCGCCGCCAGCCCCGGGTCCTCGTGGCCACCGTCGTGCGAGGCGATCACGACGACGCGGCTCATGAGCCCCGGTGTCCCGTACTCCGCGACAGCGCGGAGAGCGGCCTGCGCGCCGCGAATCGAGGCCAGCGAGCACACCACCGGCACCACGACCGCATCAGCGGTCGCGAGGGCGGTGCGGAAGCTCATGTCGACCGTCGCGTTCGCGGTGTCGGTGATGGTCAGCTGGTAGTAGGTGTCCAGCACCCGACGCACCGCCATCACGTCCTGGCCGCCCATCGGGGACCGGTCGGTCGGAGAGCCGACCACCGTGGCCAGCGAGCTCTGGGGCGCGGTGAACGCCGACAGCTCCCCGATACTGCGGATCAGGTGCGCCGACTTCACCAGCTCGCCCAAACCGATGGTGGGCCTGCCCTCGGCTCGCGCGGCGAGGTCGCCGGCCATCGGGGTCGCCTCAGTGATCGCGACCGACCCGCCCCGGGTCTCCGCGATCAACCCACCCAGCGTGAGGCTCGCCCCGGTCTTGCCCGACGACTTGATGTTCGCGACCAGCACGTTGCGAGACCGCGGCGCGGTCCACTGCCGAATCGCTGTCTCATCGGCCGCCAGCTGCGCCTGGTCCTCGACGGTGGGGAACCGGTTGCGGCTCCACCAACGCCACCACGGCACCCGCCGGGATCCGGCCTGCCCCGCCACCGACGCAGCCAGCGGAACCGGCAACGCCGACACCTCCGGCTCAGGCGCCGGAGCGATCACTGGCACCGGGTCCGGGCCGGGCTCTGCCGAAGGCCCGAACCCTTCCTGGTAACTCGCGTAACGATCGGCACCAGCCGAAAAGAGCTTGAACGGGTCCTCTGGACCCTGCTGATCCTCAGCCACTGATGACCCTCCCGAGTAGGTCGAACTTGCAGGCTCTTGCTAGGCCCACGTGTCGTTCGGAAGGAGAGGTGCGCGAAGAAATCTGCGATGCCGCGGCTGTCTCACCCGATTGACCGGCTGACCGGAAACGGGGTCGACAAACAACCCGAGATACTCGCTACCCACTCTCCCCCGAGCGGTTTCTGTGGGCCCTCATAACTTAAACGGCCCCGGGGACAACTCGCCACGCGTCTGACCTGGTGTCTGCCGACCGCGCCTCGGCTGCCCCCGCTGTGCGCGGGTTACGCTACTACAGTACAGCGAATAAACGACTCTACTCGGGAGGGCCGATGTCACACAGTCATGTCTCGGGCACAATGCGCGAGTGCCCCGCGTCGCAGAGTTCACAGCGGACACGCCCGTGAATGTCGAGGTGGCGACGCGCGTGTTCGGCGCTCCGCTGCGGGTGCACGTCCTGCGCCACGTCCTGCAAAACCCTGGGGTGTCGCAGCGCGACATCGTCACCGCGCTGGGCTCGGCGCAACGCTCGGTGGCCTTCAACACCAACATCTTGATCGAGGCGGGCGTGCTCATCGCAGAGCCATCCACCATCGACAAGCGTTCGACGGTGTTCAAGGTCGACGTCGATCGACTCCGCGAACTCAAGAGCGCGCTCGACGACTTCATCGCGACGTAAGCGCGTTCTGACGAATGTGCGGCGGGCCGCGGCGGCGAAGGCTTCGAGCCGGTGCCGCTCGAGTTCTGGGACCAACTTTCTCCGGACGCTTCGGTGAACGCGGCTCGCTGCCACGCGCCCCTTCCGACTTTCGCCTCAGGTCTATTGCTCTGACGGGCACAATGGCCCAATGCCGCGAGTCGTGCGTGTCGCAGGCGGGGAGACCCCGCTCGCGGTGATCGCCGCGACCCAAGCGTTCGGCTCCGAGCTGCGTATCCGCCTGATCCGCCACTTCGCCGAGCGCCCCGGTAGCCAGGCCGACGCTGCTCGCGCCCTCGGCGTCATCACCGCCAACGTCGCGCGCAACACCCGCCTCCTCGTCGACCTCGGCGTCATCACCGAGACCCGAGTCAACAACACCGCTCGGTTCGAGCACGGCGTCGACCAGGCCCGCGTCAACGAGCTCACCGAGGTCCTGCGCACGTACCTCGCCAGCCCGTGACGACCGCCCCCTGAAGTCGGCGACACCGTGACCCGCGATGTCGGGTTACCCGCATGTCGCTGCGGCTGCCCACCCCAGCACTTCTGAGTTACGAGACGTGCGAGCTGTCGTTCCCCCCTGCTGCGCCATGGCGCATCCCCCTCTCACCTGTCACGCGGCCTACATCCCGGCCTCATCAACGGTCCTTCGGCCCTCCCCGTACAGCTTGTGATGACGAGCCGCGCAGAGCGCAGTGGACGCAAGGGCGCCGCAGGAGCAACGCTTGCCCTCACGGGCACGCCGCGGCGGCTCACAATCGGAAGCCCGGGGAGAACGAACCCGCAGGGATCGGCACCGCCCGACCCGCAGGGTCTGCCCGTTCCCGGGTCGCTGAGCCAGAACCTCGGTGACTGGCGTATAGGTCCGTATACTTCGGCCGATTAATACGAACCCATACGGGCGGCGACGCCTGATCGGATGACGCTCATGCTGCCCAACCCCTACGCCCCCGGCTCCCGGCCCGCCTACCTCGCCGGACGCAGTTTCGAGCGCGACCTCGTCGACCAAGGGCTCGGACGCATCCGCCACCTCGGGCGCTCCGCGGGACCGCTCCTCGCCTTCCACGGCCCCCGAGGGCTCGGCAAAACCTCCCTGCTGCGCCAAGCCCAGCAAGACGCCGACGACGCAGGCTTCCTCACTGCTTGGGTCACCGGCCGATCCGACCAGACCATGATCGAAGCCGTCTCGCGCTCCCTGACCCGTTCCGTGCAGCACCGCTCTCTCGGCGAGCGCGCGACCGGGCTGCTGCATCGCCTCGACAAGGTCCAGGTCGAGTTCGGCATCCCCGGCGCCGCCAAGGTCATCGCCGACGTCAGCGGCCCCGGAGCCGACGATGACAACCCCCGATCCGGACGCATGCTGTCAGAGGTCCTCGAAGACGGCGCCCAGTTCGCCCACCACCACGCCCACCACGGACTCGTCCTCTTCGTCGACGAGTTCCAAGAAGCACGCCTCAACGACCGCAAGTCGCTGCTCATCGCACTGCAGGAGTTCGACGGCACTCCCCCCTCCCCCGTCGCCATCGTCGCCGCCGGCCTGCCGTCGATCCACGCCGCCGTCACCGAAGCCGCCACCTTCGGCGAACGCACCCGCTTCGTCGAAGTCAGCGGCCTCAACGAGGTCGCCGTGGCCGAAGCCCTGCAGCACCCCGCCGGCGACCTCGACGTCCGCTGGGAGCCCGACGCCCTCCTCGAGGCCATCGACCTCGCCGCCGGCTACCCCCACAAGGTCCAGCTGCTCGGCCAAGAAACCTGGAATACCGCGCGTCCCGAGCCCGGCTCCAGCATCGGTGTCGGCCACGTTCGCCTCGGCGCCGACGCAGCCGAGACACGAATGCGCGACCTCTTCGAGACCCGTTGGTCGCGCGCTACTGCAGAGCAGCGGCGCATCATGGCCGCGATCGCCGCCGACGGCGACGACAGCGCCACCCGCGCCGACATCGCCGCGCGACTCGGTGTCGAATCCACTGCGCTCAGCCGGCCACGTGAAGAACTCATCGACCGCGGCCTCGTCGAACCCCACGGCCACGGCCGCCTCCGCTTCACCATCCCCGGCTTCGGGGACTTCGTGCGGACCCGCAACGACATCCCGCAGGGGAGGAACTAGCCCCTTGGTCGGCCGCAGGGCCATCCTCGGTGGCCGCTGCGCGCAGACCGTCCGTACGGGCAACGAGCTCGTCGGCTCGAGCGCCGCAAACGTACTCCTCCAGGGCAGTCCTGATCACGTCTGACAGGCTCTCGCCTCGCCGATCGGCGACAGCAAGGGCAGCAACCCATAGAGGATCAGCAACCCGGACGGTTCTCCGCGGGGTGCCGGGTCCGGTCATCTGTGAGTGCCTCTCTCGCATCCCGAGGGCGGAGAGGCGACGCGCGCCGATACCGGAGCGGGATCGCGTACATCTGCGGCACCTCGAAGTGACGCGCAATGGTCGACAACGCAACTGGTCGCTTCAATGACAGCGCGCAAGACCTCGAGCGACTCTGCAACGCCAGCACCCGAGCATCGGACGCGACCCATCTCGCCACCGGCCTGGTCCACCACTCCCAATGCCATTCGGTCGAAGTAGCGGACCCATTGCGCGGGGACGAGCGAGCCATCACAGACCACGACATCAAACCGATCCCGGTCATCGACGACGGGCCGTACGACAGCTCTGACAACTGGGGGCATCACATCGGTACCGAACTGCATCGACAGACCTCCGAGAAGCGACCTCGAGGGGGGCAATTGTTGTCAACCAGTTCGGTGCAGTCGACGCGGTGGATGGGACTGAGAGCACGCAGCGTCTAGACGGCTTGTCGTAAGCGCCACGGCAGGAGTGAGACGTTGTTACCGTCGGGTGTCATGACACCCGCGGCCAAGCGGATGGTGACCGTCGCCATCGATGCGACCTCGATCACCCTGACGACACACCGGCCCCTCACGGTCGTGGTCCTTGGCGTCGACCCCAGATCCAGCCTCACGGGGCACGCCGTGGTCTCCACCGTCCCTGGTATGACCACGACCACACTGCCCCGGCCGCTCACTCGTCCCGGCTCACTGCTGGCGGTGATCGACGCCGCGACCGGAGCGTTCTACGGATGCGTCGTCGTCCCTTGACCTCGTCACTCCCCCGCGCCGCGGCGCAGCTGCGTTTCTTGCCCGGGCCTCGCTCCGCAGAGCGACTCCGCATCGAGCCCCCGCCCAGCCCGAGTGCGGCAGCGCGCCCTGCGGCCGACAAGGACCAGGGTCAGCAGTCCCGTCCAGTCCTCGCGAGGAGCCCGCCAGTGCGACACGCCGCCACGACGATAAATGCAGCGCATTTCAGAAATAGACGTCTTTGATGGACGCATGGCTGGACGACCGAGCAAGGGTGACCGACACGCCTTCATGACGCGGATCCCGCGCCAGGCGGCGGACAAAGTCCGAGATGACGCGCACCGTCTCGGTCTCAGCTACAGCGACTACATCGCGTACCTGGTGAGCAACGCAGTCGGCGTCGAGACGCCTCTGCCGGCCACCAGTAGCGACACGGCCCAGAGGGAGTTGCCGCTGGCAAGCGCCTCCTGAAATGACTTGAGGCCCGCCTTGCCGGGCGGGCCTCGTAGTCACTCTTAGTTCGGCAGTTCGAGTTCGTAGCTCGCCTGACCGCCACCGCCTCGACGGTGACCTCACTCCTTCGGAAAGCCTTGCCGGGCTTTTCGCGTCCCCTAGCACAAGGACGAGTTGATGTTAGCACCGCGCCTTTTCACGAACGCGCCTCAAAACAGTTGTCGGCGTGTCGCCCCGCCCGTCCGCACCTCGGTGCCGGCCGGGCCGCGCGACCTGCCCGCACGACTGAGCGCGGGTGCCGCGGTACTGCTCGCCGGCCAGCGGGATGCCGGGAAGAGCGGAAAGACCCGCGAGGCGGTCGGCATCGAGGAGGCACGCCCTCGATCCGGAGCCGGCGCTCTCCTTCGGGTCAGTGCGGGCCACCGCTCGAGGCGGCCCGGTTTCGACGCGCCGGCGACACGTGAAGGCGGTGCGGCTACGCGCGGCGGCGGCGCCGATCTTCGATGTTCGGCGTCAGCTCGAGTGGCTGAGCCGTCCACCCCGCCCGGAGTGAGGCGGGCATCGGCACCCAGGGATCCGATTTCGCAATCGAATCGGCGCGACACGCCACCGATGAGCGCGACAACTCCGGTGCGCGCCGACAGAGTTACCCCGGAACCAATTTCGCAATCGAAAGTCCACGGGGCTCGAGGGGTGAGAACAGCATGGCTCGTCCGTACCGCCAGCGCGGCACCGTGCAAGACAAGGTGAACCTCTTCGCCAAGGTCGACTCACCGCTGAAGAAGAAGGTGGACTCGATCGCCGACTACCTCGGCGTGAGCCAGGCTCACGCCCTGGAACTGATCCTCGAACACACCGCGATCGACGCCAACGGTCGCCCCACGTGGTTCGACGGACCGGCTCGCCCCAACGACGACGAGGAGCTGCCGCTGCAGAGCGCATCCTGAAATGACTCGAGGCCACCGTGCGCCAACACGGTGACCTCGGAAGTCTTAGTTATTCGGCTAGGCAAGAGCGCCAACTCTTCCTGACCGCCACCGCCTAGACGGTGATGTGTGAGCTCTCCCGCCAAGGAGGGGCTCAGTTACGCCTTCAGATCAACGGGACCAACCACTGAGTGAGGCAAGCGCGATGCTAGCAGCATGCTCGCGCGCGGAAACGGTATTGACCGACCCGCCGCGCGTGTCGCGTGTCGCCCGACCCTGTCGAGCGACACCCGAGAAGTTCACCGCCCTCAACCTCGCTGCCCAGGCAGCCGAGGTCTGCGAGCGCTGCCCTCTCGCAACCGCCTGCCTCCTCGACGCCCTGCGCATCGACGCTGCCTACCGCCGCGGTGACGACCTGTGGGGACTCACCGGCGTCTGCGCTGGCGTCGCCTTCTCCCCCGCGCACCCGCCCCAGCGCGTCGCTCGCACCGCCCGCGCTGGTTCCGCTCTGTCTGACAGCACGCCCGGAAGTGCGCCTGGCAGCACGCCCGGAAGTGCGCCTGGCAGCACGTCTGACACCGCGTGTGACAGGGCGTCTGACACGCCCGCCGGACCCGGTGTCGGTGCAGGCGTCGGTTCGGCCGAGCTGCGGTGGCCGGCCCGCCAGACGTCGCCCGAGGTGGGGGTCTGATGTCCACCACCACCACCGGGAGCGACCACACCAGCGACCGCAGCGGCGACGTCGAGAACGGCGCGGCCGCGCTCCGCCGGCCCGCGTGGGCCGCCGCCACCCTCGCCATCGACGAGATCCTTTTCCGGCCCGGCGGCTGGTTCGTCATCGACGCCAGCAACCGCGCCGTGCCCGGCATCGTCGTCGCCAGCCTCGAGCACGGCCTCGACATCGTCGACGCCGCCCGCGACAGCGGGCACCGGCCCGCCACCGTCGTCGGCCGACTCGTCGACGCCGCCCGCGCCGTCGACATCGACGTGCCCGGCGCCCACGGCTACCTCCTGCTCGACCAGCTCACCGGCTGGGCCACTGCCCGCGGCATCTGGCACCTCACCCGCCCCTCCGGCGGCGCCACCGGCCGCAGCCACCTCTACCTTTATGCCGCGCCCGACCAGCTCGACCACCTCGTCGACGAGCTCCCGGCGTTCATCGAGGACCTGCGCACCGAGCACGGGCTCCCCGCCAAGGCCCTCGAAGCCCGCACCGCGATCCGTCCCCTCACCGCCCCCCACCGCAACGGCCGCACCACCAAGCCCGAAGGCCCCCTCGTCCAGCGGCTGCGCCACCTCGAGCAGATCGCCGTCCGCCTGACGGCGCCGGCTGGGGGGCGCGACGCGAAGACCAGTAAGAGCAGTCCCGGTGCCGGCGCTGGTGAGAGCCGCGCCGACGGAGTCGCGACCGATCCGACGGCGGCCCCCCGGCGCCGCACCCGGCGCGCATCGGTCACCGCGCTCATGCCCCTCGAGCGCCGCCGACGCGACCTCCCGCCCATCTGGCGCGCCTACCTCGCTCACGGCGTCCGCCCCCGCATCGGCGGCGGCGACCAGTCCGCCTCCGCCGTCGACCTCGTCGCCACCGCTGAGCTGCTGCGAGCCGGCTACGGCCTCGACGACGCCTGGGACACCATCGAGGCCGCCCACCCCGACGCCATGACCCACGCCCGGCGTCGCGGCCGCGCCTGGTGGATCAAGTTCCACTGGAACGCCGCCGCCGCGACCGACACCACCTGGCGCGAGCACACCGACGACCCCAGCGCGACCAGCGGCGCGACCCGGGGCGGGCTCGAGGCGGAGCGCCAGCACCAGACCACCGCGCGTCCCGGCGCCAGCCAGCCCAACCAGCCCAGCTACGTCGGGCGGGCCAGTGAGCCCAGCCCTCAGGTCCTGCACGCCGTCGAGGCCGCACGCCGCAGCCTCACCGACCTTCAGTGGGCATGGGGACCCCGACAGCGGCACAGCACACTTCTCGTCGCCCACACCCTCCTCGACCGCATGGCCCGCACCGGCCAGCTCCAGGTCCCCTGCCCCCAGCGCGACCTCCACGTCGACACGGGCCTGTCCCGGCCCACCATCGCCGCCGCCCTCGCCCTCCTCGGCCACCGCACCGATCCCGCCGGCCCCACCGGCCCCACCGATCGCGACGACGGTGATCACCGAGCCGGCCGTGCCGGCCACGGGGCCACCCTTCGCCTCGGGCCGGCCTCCCAGCACGACCCAGGACCGAGGTGCCTCGGAGCCCTCCTCACGACCTTCGACCCCACCCGCCGCGACACCTCGTCCCACGAGTTCGCCCTCGCGCCCCGCTACCGGCAGCCCGGATTTTCGAGAAACGACTTTGAGGACAGGCACGGGGTGTCTGTTCCTTTACCACCTGCTTCTCACACCCCCCACCGCTCCGGCCTCTGGCACCACCTACCCCCCGCCGCCCACAGCCTTTGGCGGGCACTGCCCCCACCGACCGGCGCCAGCGCCGACCTCCAAGAGGCCGCCCACCGCGCCGGCCTCACCACCGAGCGCTCCGCCCAGCTCACGCCGCGGCAAGAACGCACCGTCCGCACCCACGCGGCGTCACTCATCACCGCAGGTCTCGCCCAGGTACTGCCCGACGGGACCTACCGACGACTCGACCCCCATGCCCTCACCGACATCGCCACCGACACAGGGGCGCTTAGAGCTCAGGCTGCTGAGAAGCGAGCACGCGCAGAAGAACGCGTCGCCATCGAACGCGCCGCGTACCGCACCGGATCCGGCACCAGCTGGCGACGGGCGCACACCGCTGCGGTGGCACGAGAACGTGCCGCCGCGCGGGCACGCTACGAACGCTGGTGCACGCACCACACCCCCGAACAGCGCCGCGAACGCTCCCAGCACCATGCTGCGGCGTACGCCGGCCACTCCCTCGACGACCAGCGACGCCTCAAGGAACGCTGGGCCCAGCACCGACACCACCTCGGCATCGACGAACGCACCCGACACGACACCTGGTGCCTCGAGCTCGGCCCCCACGACTACGCCCAGCGCAGCGCCGAGCGAGCAGCGGCGTTCGCTGCCCTCTCAGGACCCGAGAAAGCAGCCGCAGTCATGGCATGGAGCGACCACCGCACGCGGTGGAACGTGCCCCAGGGGTGGCCCGACCCCGCCCGCTCGACCACGGCCCGGCACCCCGTCGACGCCGTGTCGAACACAGCGACCCGACAGCGCGCCCACGACGGACAGCACAGCGCCGAGGCCCTCCCCGGAATGGAGAACCTCGCTGGCTGACCCGGTTCACGGGTGGCCGAGGCGCAATCGATGCTCAGGCAGGTCAGCCAGCGGCCGACCCAAAGATTGATGCGGCTACTCCCCACCGACCGAGCCGACCGGAGAGCAGCCGACCAGACACCGGGCTCGCCCCCTGACGGTCTCGTCCCTCCGCGGGCGCTACGGGGAAGTTCAACCCTTCCCCCGTCACCCGATCTTTGGCCGGCGCCGACCTCCGGCAAGGGGAAGTAGCACCCGCCCCGAGGCGCCGGCTCCGCGAGCTCCGCCAGCTGGGCCGCCCCCTGCCTCCAGCCGGCTCCACCTGCCAGTGACCTCCCATGCCCACGGAGGGCGAAGAACGGTCGGCAAAGCAGAAGCCGGCCACCCACACCCCTCACAGAAAGACGCCAGCGATGCCTACCAGCAGCAGGAGCATCAGCACCCGGAACACCGTCACGGACGACGAGCACACCCACCAGTCCGTCCACGAGGTCAACGTGGCGGGCTCTATCGATGGCGAGCCGGACACGGGCGACCGCCACGACTCTCCCAGCCAGGGAGGCCACGGAACCGACGGCGGTGAGCACCACTCCCCCATCGCCACCGCTCCCGGTGAATGGCAGAGCAGGTCGGGACCATCGTGCACGTCGACCCACATCTCCTGCACCTGGTTCGCAACGTCCGCGACGTACGGCCCGACCAGGGCCTCATCGACTCCATCCGCGATCTCGGCGTCCGCGAGCTGATCACTGTTCTGATCTACACCGCTTGAACTACGCCGGTCCCCGCATCGAATGGTCCGCCCACCCGGGCGGGCCATCCCCTCATGGACAACCGAGGACGTCCGCTGCTTGCTGAGGGATGTCAAATAAGCGACATGCCGACATATAGATCGCCTGACGCCCGGAGGTCTATCGCCGTCGGTGTCCACGGTGGATCGGCCCGGCGTGCGGATGGGCCTGAGGGCATCGAGCCCCGCCCATCCGTTGACGGGAGCGGGCGGGATGTCGCCTTGTGGATCGGTGTGGACAAGCCTGGGCAGGAACTCTCACCCCCTCCCCCACCGACGCGGCTAGTCTGCTGGTGTGCAGTCCGACCTCCGTGAGACCCACACCCGGCGTGGTTCGTCGCTCGGCAGCTCGGACCGCACGGCGCGTCGCGCCGCAATTGCATCGTTGCAGATCAGCGCGTATGACGGAGTGTATGACCATGTGGCCGGTGCAGCGTATGAATTGGTGTACGACGCACCATCTGGTCCGCCGTCCGGCGGGATGTCTGGTGGTCCGTATGGCGCTGCGTATGTGATGTCGTACGACTACACCAATGGAGATAATGGCCGGCGGGCCTGTGGTAGTTCCCTGACGGGTGGCCAACTGGCAACAGCGTCGGTCAGAACGGCTGGTCGGCACGACTGTAAGCGCCGATGTTTGTTGCGGTTGGTCGGAACGATGGTGGTAGTCAGTGATAAACCCCAGACATCGGCCGCATCGGTTGCGCCCACTCGTTGTATGCAGCGTCCTGGGACGTTGTGTCGTGCCGCTGGTTGAGCGCGTCGGAAGTGCACGACCGGTGGTTTCGGCGTGTCGCTCCACCCGTGATGGCTGTCGGCGTGGTCCTATGAATGACGGTGCCGCACGGGCCTTCCGGTTGGTGACCACCGTGGGTGAGGGGCGTCGTTCCATATGACCGAGACAGCGGGGGAGTGCCCATGACCGACTACACGCGGCTCGCACGCGTCGTGTGCGTCGCCACCGGCAAAGGCGGAGTGTCCAAGACGTCGCTCACCGCCAACGCGGCCGGCCTCGCGGCCGCAGCCGGCCACCGAACGCTCCTCATCGACCTCGACCCCCAGGGCGACCTGTCGGACGACCTCGGCTACTTCAGCCACCCCGGGCTCGACGACGGACGCCACCTCGCGAACGCCATGCTCGGGGGCGGCCCGCTGCAGGCCGTGCTCACCGACGTCCGACCCAACCTCGACGTCATCCCCGGTGGCGAACACCTCTCCGACGTCGGCGGAGCCCTGCTGGCCCGACAGGCACGGGGTCGCGCGACCTTCGACCTGCTCGCCGAATGTCTGGCGCCGCTGGCGGGGGAGTACGACCTGGTGTTCATCGACACCCCACCCACCGACGACACCCTGCAGCTGCTCGCACTCAGCGCCTCGCGGTGGCTGCTGATCCCCACCAAGGCCGACACCAGCTCGATCCGCGCCATCCAGCGCATCGCCGCCCGCGTCGCCGAAGCACGCTCCGAGGCCCACGCCCTCGACATCCTCGGTGTGGTCCTCATCGGTGTCCCCACCGCCGCCACCCGGGTGCGCGCCTCCGCCGCGGACGACATCACGCGGCTGCTCGGCGACGTCGCCCCGCTGTTCGACCACGGCATCCGCGACAGCGCCGCCGTCGCCCGCGAGACCCGCAACCAGGGGATCCTCGTCCACGAGCTCGCCGAGCAGGTCGAAGGCGCCGAACCGTTCTGGAAATCGCTGCGAGACCCCGCGGCCGCGACGCAACGACTGCCCGGCAGCGCGCCGGCGCTGGCCGACGACTACGTCCGCGTCACCGAGCAGCTCTTGAAGCGCATCGACGAACTCGAGCACGACACGATCGGAGTGGCATGAGCGCCGACAACCGCCTCGGAAGCCTCCGAGGCATCCTCGACTCCCCGCCGCGGCGTCGACTCGCCTCCGTTGCCCCGGAGACGCCCGCCGACCCAGCCCCTGCCAAGCCAGGGGACCCGGTCGAGCAGCCCCCGGCCGACCGGTCCGAGACCTTCTCGTCCACCGGCCCGGTCGACGAGGTTTCCGACGCGGCGCTGAGCAAGGCGTCCGACCAGGTCGCCCCTGCCGACGCGTCGGTGGGTGTCGATGGCACGAGCCAGACGACCCCGGCGGCCGCTCCAAGTGACTCCGCGACCCGCGCTGCGCGTCCCGTCGCCCCGGTCAGGATCGACGCCACCATCGCGACACGGGTGCGCGTCGGAGTCCGCATGCCCGAGAGCGCGCACCGGTACTTGACCGGCCACGCCCGCGAGGCTGGCCTCACCCACGCCGCGGTGCTGCTCGAGGCCGTCGAGGCCGGCTACACCGACGGCAGCCTCGCCGACCGGGTCGCCGAGCTGCGCAGGGCTGAGGTCCCGCAGCGGACAGGGCTCTTCACCGCCGAGCCCCCGCGCTCGGCGGCCGAGCCCAAGGTCGCAATCGAGATCCGGCTCCGACAGCGTGACCTCGAAGTCCTCGACCAGCTCGTGCTCGAGCTCGGCGCCAACGACCGCACCGAGCTCATCAACGCCAGCCTGTTCCTGCGCACGAAGTAGGCACCCCAGCCAGACGTGGACGCGGCGCCTGTGTCCTAGCGGGTGTTCGTGGCGCTTTCCGGGGAGGACCAAGAGGCTGTCGCTAACGTCCTCGTACTGCGCGTGAGGGCGCGCTCCCTCGCTCTACAAGGTGTCGGCTAGCTGTGCTGGTGCTGGTGTTCCAGGCGGCCACGGGTGGCTACTTGCCTCTGTGGCCGGTCACGCTTGCGTTGCCGGTCTCAGCCTTCCAGATGCTTAACGGTGAGGTGAAGTGGTGGCGAGAACCCAGAGGCTGATTGACCTAGGAACGACCCAAGTGACGCCGCTGACGCGGTGTCTGGGTCTTGACCAATGATGGCCGTCTCGGGGCCCGTCTTCATGTCCCGCTGGCTCTGTGAACATCGGCGACACCGGGTGGCCGTTCGAGTATTGCTGGCTGGCGGTGGCTCTCACGGGGCCTATCGACCGATACGGGTTGCTCAGAGCGGGGCGATGTTCGAGTCAGCGTCCGGCGCTGGCAGGCCGTACCGTTCGCGAATGGCGCTGGTTGATTGACTCGCGCGCTCGGTCAGTTGCCCCAGTTCCTGTTCCTTGTGCCCGACGTTCCTGAAATGCCGAAGATTCTGACTCGTTGCTTGGACCCAGTCGGCGTAGCGGCTGAACGCTCGCTCGACGTCCCCCGTGGTCGGTCCGGTCTTCCGCGCCTCTCGAGCCTGGTAGCGCAGTGCCGACGCGAGCTGGGTTTCGGCCGACAGCCACTTGTCGAGGCCCTTCCAGTCTTGGAGGCCGTCGACCAGCGCGGTGTATCTGACGCCTAGCGTCAAAAACCGATCGTCCGTGTCCTCGCGGCTGGGGTCCGTCAGGACGCGGAGTGTGGCTTCGATCGCGTCTGACCACAACGAGCCTGCCGCCGCTTCCCGGACATTTCTTTCTGCCCTTCCGGCCCTTCGGTCTGTTCTGACAGCAACTACCAAGCTCACCACCAGTGCCAGTCCGGAGACGACGAAGCTAGCCACCTGAAATGAGTTGACTGACGTTTGCAACGGAATCATGTCGCGAAGCCTGCCTGGTCAGGTGCTGATGGCGCTGCCAAGTCGAGGAAGTTGTTTGATAAGTGGTCGTTCGTGAGTCGGCACTGAGCCCTCGCCAGACGAGGGGGCGGCTCGTCGACGCTCAGCGCCTGCCGCGCCCGCGTTTTCGAGCGCGGGGGGGCTCCCGGCGGTGAGGGCCGGGGTCGAGGGGCTGTCGAGGGGAAGCCTGGCCGCGGTGTCCCAGCCGTGGCGCCAGGTCGTGGCGTGAACGTGTCGTCGTGTGGCACCGCACGGCACCCGCAGCGTGAGCAGGTAGGCGTACCCGGTGGCCGCCGAGCCGTCGATGGTGACGAGCTCGACCCAGCCCCAGTGCTCGAGGGACGACGGCACCACTCGGTCGCCCGCCCAAAGACGGGCGACCTTCACGATCTGGGAACCTGGGTCTTGATACAAGCCACCTTGTTCGACGGACACGCCCGTGCGAGCGAACATGAAGCAGCTCGGGCGCCACCCCTCGTCACGGGATTCAACTGCTCAGATGATCGAAGGTCCTCGCCGCAACTGGTCGTCGCGACGAGGTTCCGAGGGGGCGCCCTGGGCCTTGCTGGAAGGTCCGCTTTGTTCAAGAGCGTCGCGTGGACCGGCGCTGCGGCCACGTCGGTCGGCAACGTCTCGTTCGGTGGCGAGGCGGTCGCGACCCGCTCGGCGGGCCGCCTGAGGAACGACGGGCCGAGAATCATCGGTGGCCAGCATCGGAGAAGGTCGGCCGCGGGCGATAGCCAGTGCGCGAGCTGCGTCGTCTGACAGCAGCCGCAGTTCCGAGTCGACGTCGTCACCGTCGAGGATGAGCGCTAGGGCCTCGACATCGGTGTAGTAGCGGCGGATGTGTGCCTCGAGCTCCGGACCCGTGGCCTCTCCCATGCCAAGCCGGTCGGCAAGCGCGACCACGTCAGCGGCGTCCTTGGCGCGCTGGGCGACCAACTTGGTGGCCAGGAGGAAACCCTCGTCTGCGTAGCGCACCGCGAGCCCCGGTGTGGCCGGCCGGAGCAACGCTCCCTCAGGGCGGGGTGGCATCCACATGCCGGCGCCGCTGTTCAGCCATGAGGGCGGTAGGTCACGTTCGACCGCGATCTCACGAGCGACCTCGAAAACGACTTCGTCGTCGGTCAGAGCGTCGATATCGGTTGTGAGGCGTCCCTCCCGCAGCCCTGAGGCCACGACTGCGGCGCCACCCACCACGAACACCGCTGCGGCCGCCCCCCGCCCCCGCAGTCGGCGGTCCAACTCGGCGAGCAACTCGGCCGCCTCAGCTGCGTCGAACTCGTGAGGCTGACCCTGCTCAGCCATCCGACTTCCTCGACAGGCGGGTAGACCGGTGCACCACTGGGCAACACCAGGTGTTCACGCGGTCACCAGATCACGCTGAGGAACGAAGATGTTCAACTCCCGCAACCATGCGGGGGTCTGAGTTCGAACGCGCTCCGGGCTCAGGAACGGGTGAGGCATGACCCACGGGTCGTCCAACGCATCGACAAGAGTCCATGCCGGCGCAGGGAGTCCTGCCTCCTCGAACTCTCGACGAGTCAGCGCGGCCAGCAGGGCGTCCCAGCGGGGCTCCCCCGTACTCTCCGGGGCCGCTTCCCAAGCGCCCAGCAGATCCTCATCTGTCTCGCTGCCCGTCGTCGAGCCGGCAAGGATCAGACGAAGGTGATCACGGCCCTGGAGAAGCATCCGCCACACCCACTCGACCTCACCAGACGCCAGACTGACCCGCATCGCGGCGGAGGTCGCGGGCGCCGACATCAGACGGCGCCCGCTGGCCAGTGCCAAGGAACGAGCAATTCGCTGTGCTCGCAGAAGGAACCACGCCGATGGACGCGTATGCCCGGTCAAATAGGTCGAGAACCGAGATCCCGACGTGCCCACAGCACGAGCGAACTCGCCCTGAGACATGCCGCTCTCTGCCACGGCCGCACGAAGAGCAGCCATCACAGTCGCGGTGTCGCGGTCGAAAACCTGCATGCCAAGCACGATAGCATTATCGGAAACGATAAACCTGCTGCCGGGTTCTGACTGTCGAGAGTTGCTTCAACGTCGCTGGTCTCAGCGCGCCCGCTGGGTGGCGAACGCTACTGATCGACCTGGATCCGCAGGGCAACGCTGGCCACGACCTGGGCTACAGCTGGGCCGATGCCGGGGGAGTGGTCGCTTCCGATGACGGAGAGCACCTCGTCCAGGCGCTCACAGGCGGCTCGACCCTTCGTCCCATCCTGCCTGCGGTCCGACCGAACCTCGACGTCATCAGCGGAGCATCCCGTTTCGACGACCTCGAGGATGTCCTGGCCGGACGAGCTCGGCGCGGGGGAGACGCCCGACCCCTTCTGGCTGACGGGCTGGCTCCGCTGGTCGATGACTACGACTTGATCATCATCAATACGCCACCAACACGTCCGGTTCTGCTCCAACTTGCGCTCGCGGCCACCAAGTGGGTCGTCGTTCCCACCAAGAGCGACCGCGGCAGCATCGAGGGGCTCCACAGCCTCGCCGACCAGATCGTCCGCGCCCGCACCACCAACCCTGAGATCGCCATCCTCGGAGCCGTCCTCTTCGACACCGGCACCACCGCTACCCGCATCCGGGCCGACGCCGCCGACGACATCTCAGCGATCCTTGGCGGCGCCGCCAAGATCTTCTCCGCAGTCATCCGCCACTCCGAGTCAGTGGCCGTAGAGGCCCGCGAGAAGGGGCACCTCGCCCACGACATCGCCGAACGCATCCAGGATGCCGAGCCCTACTGGGTGTCCCTGAAAGAGGGTCGCAAGCCCAACCGCATCCCCGGCAGCGCGCCGGCGCTCGCCGACGACTTCGTACTTCTCACCCAGGAAGTACTGCAGCGCATCGCCCACCACGAGGAGACGCAACCCGCATGAGTGACCGCCCTCGCCTCGCGCCCGCCCTGGGGCTCAGCAGTGTGCCCCCGCCGCCACCTCGTCCCGCACGTAAAAAGATCACGCCGCCGCCAACCAAGAATTCAGATGGGGCGCCCGCGGCCTCCGACACGAAGCCCGAGGGGGAGGACCAAGACACGCGCGACAGGGATGCTTCCCTGACCTCGCGGACCGAGATTCAGCCAGGCAGCCGGCGGTCCCGAGGCGCCGCAACACCCGTCGCCGACTCGACCGGAGGCATGCGTCAAACCACTCTGTGGCTCCCGCTGGAACTAGAAGCCCGGCTACGAGAGATCGCCCTCGAGGAGAACCTCACCCAAGCCGAGGTCGTCTTGAACAGCATCGAACGTGCCTACGACCATCTGAGCGACCTTGTCCAGGACGACCTCGACGACCGGGGGAGTGGGGGAGGGCTGTTCCCCGACAGGCCCGCCGCTCGCCCTCAGCAAGGACCGGCCGCCACGGTCAGCTTGCGCACCACGGCCGCCAACCTCGACGTCATCGACACCGTCGTCACCACCACCGGAGCCCGCAACCGATCACACCTGGTAGCCGTCGCACTCAGCGCTGCGGACACTGTCCCGACACTAAGTAGCCGCGGTCTTCCGGAACCCGCACCTTCATCGGTCAGCGAGGTAGGGCGTTGACGGTGGCTAGACCGATGATCAGGCTGTCGACCTGCGGGGGAGCGGTAGCCCAATGAGATTTGTGCAGGTCCGGTCGATGAAGTTTGTGATTCTCAGGACGCGAAGGCGCTGCCTGACGACACTAGCGATCACAAATCGGTTGAATCGGCGCCCACCCAAGGACCAACATGACGCTCTCACCCCTTCGCCCGTCTGTTGGTCTGGCCAACACAATGAGGTTCGCCGTCGGCTCCGCCATGGTTCTGGCTGTGATGTCTCCGGTGACGCTCGACCTGCGAGCGCAGGCGGCATCGGGTTCCGCGCGCACTGACGAGCCCAGTGTGTTTGACAGCGATGGCGATGGTGTTCCTGAAGCCTATGACCTCCCCGGGGCGGCGAGACTGGCCATCGAACTGGATGCGCCGGTCGAGAACTTGGCACAGAGAACCGAAACGCTGACCTCGCTTGTCAACCCCGATGGCACTGTCACCCTCAAGGAGTATGGCGCGCCGATTCGGATCCAGCAGCAGTCCTACGACCCCGCAATCGGCGGCTACGGGTCTGCTCAGTGGGTGCCTGTCGACTATTCGCTCACAGAGCTGCCCGGGGGCAGGTGGACTCCCAAGGCGTCGCCAGCCGACGTCGTAGTTAACGGAGTATGGAACGGGCAGGACGAGGCCGCGCGAGTCGAGTTTGATGATGGGACGGCGGTCGCACTGTCCTGGCCAGCAGGGTCCGCCGGGCTAGACGCCAACGGAGACGGGTCGCTCCCGACGCCTACCATTGATGGACCGATTGCGACCTACGCGCTGGAGGGCTATTCAGGGTCGGTCGACCTCGTTGTCGGCATGACAGGGTCTGGTGTCACTGCGCTTCTGCGAATCAATGAACGACTCACGGACGACGAGAGCGCCCTGATTGAGGCGGCTGGCGTCACCTTCGGTATCAAGACGATGGGTGCGAACACCCTCAGCACCAGTGCGGACGCAGTCGCAGCCGATCCGTCTCTAGCCCCCGAGATTCCCGGGGGAGGGGCTGAGAACGGCCTTGTTGTCACAAACGCTGAAGGAGCCCTGGTAGGAGCGACCCCAGCGCTGGAGGCCTGGGAAAGTTCGGCGATTGACGACATGGGCGTCCCAGCGGAAACCGTGGTCCTTGACGCGGACCTGAACTTGGTCGGCGAAAGCGGCAGCGGTGCCGACCGAGTTGTGGCCCACGATCTGACCGTGACGCCGCCATCCGGGTTCTTGACCGATAGTGGCACCGAGTATCCGATCATCATCGACCCCGAGATTCAGTCGTTGACCGAGACCCAGGACACGTGGGTCAGGAACGGCGCTAATGGGACCAACGGAACTGACGCATCCCTTCTGGTGGGCGCTACTCAAGCGGCACCCACCAGCCCGGCGATGTCATTCGTCCTATTCAACGGCCACTCGCTGACGGGTCAGAACATCGTTGACGCGAGGCTCGGTCTAGAGCAGTACTACGCGGGTAGTTGCGACTCGCGTTCCATGTTCGTTCACGCGGTGAGTGGCACCTGGGCTGAGTCGTCGACCACGTGGGCAACTCAGCCTGGCGTGCACTCATCCGGGTACAAGACGGCAACCGTGAACCGGGGTTACAACTGCGCCGCCGGCCAGGGTCGCCTCGAGGTCGGAGTGACCTCGATTGTCCAGAGCTGGGCGAATAGTCAGACCGGGGCCGGGACGGGCTTCGTCAACCGTGGCCTGCGACTCGCAGCGCCAAGCGGGGCTGACCGCACGTACGAGCGTCGGTTCTGCTCCATGAACTACAACTCGACCCTTGCCGCAGCCTGCGTCGGTAAGCAGCCCTACCTGAAGGTCACCTACAACTCAGCCCCGAAGCAGACGGCAATGCCACGTCTTGCAGAGAACGTTGGCTTAGAGACCACCGACTCCAGCGGGCCTACACTTCACGTGTCGACGGGCCGCCCTACCCTTTTCGCCCACTCGATCGACGACGACGGCACAGCGATCACACACACGTTCGAGGCGCGGTCCTCGACCTCCTCGTCCACCAACGTCTCCTCGTGCGTGGCGCCTCCAGTCTTCTCGGGGGAGCTCGCCTCGTGCAAACTCAACACGGCACTGAGCAATGGTGGGACCTACTACCTGCGCACCGTGGCTGTCGACTCGCTAGGCGGGCAAGCCACGCCGTCGAGTTGGAGGCGGATCAAGATCAACAACGCCGTTCCGACTCTTCAGCCCGTGACATGCGCGGGGTTTGCCAACCAACAGTGGTACGAGAACCCCCCGGCAGCTCAGTCGACCTGCTCCGTCACCGCGAGCAACGCGACAAACATCCGTTGGGAGATCAACGGCACGCTCGCCGCCGAGGCCGCATCCGTCGACGCTAATGGCTCAGCCATCGTTTCGGTGCCAGTCCCAGCCAGCGGCTGGACCTCGGTCGTGGCAACTGCGATCTCATCCGCCGGCCTGACGTCCGCGCCCCGTACGATTGGGTTTGGAACCGGACCGGCAGCCGCCCTCAACGAGCCTGCCGCCTCGACCACCTCATCCACCTACATTCCGGTCCAGGCAACCAGCGTGCCCGGAGCCATCTCCGCTCAAGTGCTCTGGCGGCTCGCGCCCAGCACAGCCAACGACACCAGTGGATGGGCTCAGGCCACTTCGGTGACGGTCGCCGAGGGCGGCGCGCCGTGGGATGGGGAACTGCTCCCCGAACAAGGTGGGCTGATTCAGACGCCCCGCTTGCTTTGGGACGCCCGGACTATCCCTGGACTAGCGGTCGGGGCGGTCGCGCAGGTCAAGGTGAGGTTCCTCTACGCCGGCGCCGTCACCCGCGACACCGCACCCGAACTAGTGAATCCCGTTCCGTCTTCGTTCGGAGATGGGCGGCCCGTCCAGACCGTAGGGCCCGCCGCCGTGGCGCTCGTGACAGGCGAGACGACCATTGAGACCGTAGACGCAGTCCTGCCAGAGTGGGATTCGATCTTCGTTGCCAGGACGCACCTTTCTCGCGGAGCGGCTCAGACCGGAGGCCCCTCGAGTGTTTTCGGACCCGGTTGGAGTGCAGGATTCGGCGGTCCCGACTCGGGGGCATCGCAGTACTCAATCGTGGACCGAACAGCCGTCGACGGCAGCATTCAGTTCAGACACTTCTCCGGTCAGACGTCCTCCTACTACCACCAGGGTGGCCTCCGGGGGGCACAACGAGTCGGCGAGTACACGTCATTGGAGCCAGCCGGCGTGCTGGGTGACTCTGTGCAGCTCGCCGCAGACACCGCTGAAGGTGGAACCCACAGGATCACTGTTGCTCTCGACGGTTCACTCGTCGACTTCCGGCGCATGACTGTTGGCGGCACTGCGGTGTGGCAGCTGGGGAGCGTCCGTCAAGACGACGGCCTCACCGTCGTCTCCTACACGTACACGCCCGACGGAGCGCTTGCCCGGATGACAGTTCAACTCGAGAACGGCGCGGTGTGTTCAACCGGCACCGTGGTCGATGGATGCGCGGCATACGAGTTCCTCTACACGACGACCGGAAACACAATGGCCGGCACAAAGCGACTGACCGGCGTTCGCCTGCATACGTTCTACGACGACAACGGCTCCGAACGGTCCACTCTGCGACAAGTAGATATCGCAAAGTACTCGTACAACAGCACGGGGCTCCTCGAGTCGGCTTGGGACCCCCGCGAAGGCGACGGTGCGCTAGCCAAGAAGACTGTCTACACCTATGCCGCACCTACCAGCGGATCCGCGGGAACTCCGGCTCGAATCACCGGCATTCAGGAGCCAGACGTCTTTCCCTGGGAGATCGCGTACGACTCCTCCGGCAGGGTTGCCAGCATCACGACGAGCGATCCTGACGGAGTCCCGGTGGTCACCTCCTTTGAGCACGACGTCCCACTCACCGGCGCCGGCCTCCCGCAGTTGGATAGCGCCAGCGTGACGTCCATGGGGCAGTTCGATCCCGTGAACCAGCCCATCAACGGGACGGCAGTTCTCGTGCACAACGGGTCCCTCATGTCGCGGCCCGTAGGTAACCAATGGCACACCGCCAACCTCTCGTACTTTAATTCCACAGGTCAGCTAACAAACGCCTCCACCAACACTGACGGCAACTGGGGGACCACCTACTACAGGTACGGCGCCGAGGGAGAGTTGATCTGGATCCGTGAGCCAGCGGGCGAACCCGTAGTTCTGCCGGACGAGGACATTACCGACATCTCGCCCGACGACGAGCAGCTATTCGCCGACGGTAGTCAGGCGGTCAGCATCTATACCGAGGACCCTGATGGGCAACGCAACTACCTCATTCTGCCGAACTCGAACTCGGTCGCCCTCCGAGCCAGTGGCGACACCTGGTGGGATGCACAATGCCCCGGTGATAAGACAACGGCTTACTCCGACCGGCACAATGTTCTGAAGAAGTACCCACGTAAGGGCTCGCATCGACGATTCACGGGCGGAAGCAAGGCGTTTCTGTCGTGCGGCATTACGGCTGACTACTACAAGAATGGAAGTCTTAAGGAACGACAGTTTGGCCTGCGTCACATCCGAACCTCGAAGAACGGATCGCACAAGAGGCTTTTTGAGACCTATGGGTACTGGTACAACGGATCGTCGTGGGGCCATTTCATGAACTGGTCCATCGGCCGAGCGATCACTCACCCGGCAGTCAAGACCGTCCAAAGCGACATTAGGTTCTGCTACGAAACAAAAGTGTATTTTGATAACTACAACGGCCAGCGTGTGACAAAGTGGGTTCGAGTCCCCTTGGGCGAGACGGGCGTTCGAATCATCACGGCCTTCCCTACCAATAATGGAGGTTGTACTGGTGCGAGCTTCTAAGCGTCGACGCAGGAACGATGCTCTGGCCGCAAAGGATGACCGACCCGATTACGCGGCCATCTATCGTGAAAGTCAGCGCATCTATAAAGACAAGTTGGCTCGCGCGCTTTCACAACTCGGAGAGGTTGTCGAAGAAGGGCCACTTCTGACGCGAGTTCGCTTCTCCTTGAGTGGCGCTTCCCCGGAAGATGTCTTCATTGTCGAACGACACGCAGACGACTTGCCGTTCTTGGTCACATGCTTAGGTGAAGAGCACGCCATCGCCGCAGTGGTGGATGCGGTTCGCGCTATGAAGTCTGGACCGGAGTCACATCTCTTCTACGCCCAAGACCAGCTCGTCGCGTCAACGTCCTCAACGCTGGATGACGGAGACGTCGGCGCGTAGGGGAGGAGGGTGGCCTGCTGGCCTGGTCGTCGGCGCAAGCGAGAAGCGCCACCAATTAACATAACGATGGTTATCGGCTGTTGAACGCTCCGCTTCGCCATGAGGATGATGTCGACGCACCACCGCGTCGGGACATGCATGGCGCTGCCCGTTGAGGCGATCAGACCGCCGACGCAGGTTGCCTCGTGCCAGGACGGACGCCTCACCGTCCTGGCCCTGGCCACCTCACGCCGCAACCGTAGAGGCGGAGCCTGGTGCGGCCGGGATGAGCCCGGAGGATTCGACGATGCCGGACCGCGGGTCATGCTCCTATGAGTTGCTGGTAGCAAGCTCTCGGTTTCAGTCCTTGCTGTCATTCTCCTCGATGCGGAAGCGACGCGGCGTTCCGTCCTCGGGCCGCTCCCACGGATATTCCTCGCTCGGACGCTGCTCGTACTCAAAGCGGTCGATCTCAAACTCGTCGTCCTCCCGGCCGAAATAGGCGCCAATGCGGGCGTGGACGTTCCGTACTATAGAGAACTCGATGCGCCCCCGGGCGACTGTGGCGTCTGGGTCATAGTCCCAGCCGTGCGCCAACACAAGTTCGAGTGGCGCATCCGCTAGAAGCCTGACCTGCATGGGAAGCGCATACTGGATGTACGTACCGCCTCCGATCAGTGGCTTAATCTCGATCGGCTCGAAGTCATTCCAATTGAGTACCTCGGCTATCCAAACCTTGCTCACCTCTGGCGGTAACCCGGCCTCCTGGGGTGTCAGCCATGCGTCCTCAAACCAGTAGTTGGCAATGTAGTTGCCAAAATTCTGGTCACGTAGAACTTGTCGTTCAGCGTCGGCTAACTGTCCAACGTGGACGTCCGTACCTGCCTTATCGAGGATCCAAGCCTTGACGTCACGTAGCAGTTCCACAGAACCGCCGACTCCATCAACCTCTTGAGCCAGCGACGGCGCTAGCGCGTTACCCGTGCCCGCGAACGCTCGATCCTTACTGGCCAGGAAGACCCGATGCCCACGAGCAGCCAGGCGTCGCGCGGCGAACCACAGGAGCGTGTCCCGGTAGCCACCGCCCTTGCTATCGAACGGGGGCACCCGCAACGCAGCACGTTCAGCCACCTCCTCGTGGGACTCTTCGGGCCACGGCAGCACAACAACGCTCCGGTCCTCCAGCGCCATCGCGAGTTGAGACCTGTAGTCGCGGGAGTCATCCTCGAGCCTCAAGGGCCTGAACCCGAGACGGTCTCTAGCGACGAGCAACCTAAGGAGTGATTCGTCGGACTCTCTCGAAGCCCGCTGGTGAGCGGCAATCACCTCTGCCAGGACTGACGATGGGATCGCGATCTCTAAGCCTGGGATGCTTGTCGCAAGCTGGAACAGAATGCCTTTTAGTTGCCAGTCTCCGAAGATGTCGTT
>Ga0098074_1000132_pt1 | contig 68544 bp, 98 predicted proteins | sample 32_taG_FD_75064 | JGI IMG/M metagenome (GOLD analysis project Ga0098074, IMG submission 75064) | Marine viral communities from the Gulf of Mexico - 32_GoM_OMZ_CsCl metaG | ecosystem: Environmental > Aquatic > Marine > Oceanic | place: Atlantic Ocean: Gulf of Mexico | collected 2015-07-12 | reverse complement strand
TGCCGCCGCCGCCGCGGATTGGGAAAAATATCTTGATATGGTGCGCAAGAGCGGCTCAAGCGCAGGCGCATTGGTTGAGGTTCACGCCAGTGGAATCCCTGCAGGTCTAGGCGCACCCGTCTATGACAAGCTAGACGCAGATATAGCCAAAGCGATGATGAGCATTAACGCCGTCAAAGCCATCGAAATCGGTAGCGGTTTTGAAACCGTAATGTTTGGCGGCGAACAAAACGCCGATGAAATCCGTCTTGATGATAACGGCAAACCCGCGTTTCAATCTAATCATGCTGGCGGCATTCTTGGTGGAATATCCTCCGGCCAAGACATCGTTGCACGCGTTGCATTCAAACCAACCAGTTCGATCCTGACATCGCGCGCCACGATTGATAAAGATGGTAACGAAACCGATATCATCACCAAAGGCCGCCATGACCCATGCGTTGGCCTGCGCGGTACGCCCGTGGTCGAGGCCATGATGGCCTGCGTTCTGGCCGATCATTGGCTGCGTCACAAGGCGCAGTGTCTGTAATTTAATGCAGTATTGTTAATTATCTAAAACCTTTTCATCTCTGGAATTACGCGGTATTCTGTGTGCTTCATCGCAGAAGGAAAAGGCCGCATAGCACTATGTTTAAAAATCGTAAACCCTTAAAACCGCGTCCGTTATTTTCGGCCACTGTGCCAAAATCCGTTGAGAAGCCGAAGATCAAATGGAAAGTGCTGCCCATACTTTGGGGCGCAATGAAACGCGGTGCGATGGCGCTCGGTTTTTTGGTCATTTTCTCGTTAATTATGAGCTCTTTTATTCTGAACTCGTTCATGCAGGAAGATGTTCAGCCCTTACCGAACCAGATGGTTCTGGTGCTGGAATTTGAAGGCGATATTCGCGAGCTTCCGCCCGAAGCCACGCTGACCAACCCTTTTGGTGATGGAAGCGTCACGCTCCGCCATTACATTTCCGCCATCGAAAGCGCCAAAGACGATCCGCGCGTGAAAGGTATTGTTGCGCGCATGCGTGATGGTGCCTTCTCCAGCGCGCAGGTTGAGGAAATCCGCGCCGCGATTTTCGATTTCAAGAAAAGCGGTAAATTTACGCGCATTTATTCCACCTCCTTCGGCGGTCCCAGTTCCGGTCTTGGGCGTTATTTTTTGGCGTCCAGCTTTGATGAGCTTTGGATGCAGCCAATGGGCGTTGTGATGATTTCCGGCATCAATGCGGAGCAGCCGTTTGCCCGCGAGACGCTGGATAAAATCGGTGTGACGCCGCAATTCTTCCAGCGCAAGGAATACAAAACCGCTTATGAAAGCCTGACTAACGAGTCCATGAGCCCAGCCAACCGCGAAACCATTACCGTTCTGGTCAATGACATTCGCGACCGCCTTGTCAGCGAGATTGCCAAAGACCGCGAGATTAGCGAAGAGCGCTTTACCGCGCTGGTCAATCAAGGCCTGTTCACAGCGCCCGAAGCGCTGGAGGCAGGATTAATCGATCACATGGATTACGCTGACGTCATGATCGAGCAGGTAAAAGAACTCGTAAGTGGCGATCCGCAGAGTGATGACGTTGCATTCCGCTCACTCGAAAGTTACGTCCAACATGTCGGTTTACGCATCAATGAAGAGGGCAAAATTAATAAGGAAACCAGAACGGCCAAATCCGCTGGAGGCGTTGCGCTAGTTTACGCAGTTGGTGCAATTGTCAGTGATAACGCAGGCGCGCCGGGATCTATGGCCGCGTCCGATGATATTGCGCCTGCAATTCTGGATGCTGCCGCTGATCCCGATATTAATGCGATTGTGTTACGCGTTGATAGCCCGGGCGGATCGCCGGCCGCGTCCGAAGCTATATTGCGCGCGCTGGATAAGGCGCAGATGGAAGGAAAAAGCGTTATCGTATCCATGGGCAATACCGCCGCGTCTGGTGGTTACTGGATCGCCGCGCATGCCGATCAGATATTTGTCTCGCCGACCACGATTACAGGCTCCATCGGTGTTGTCGGCGGGAAATTCTCGCTGAATGATTTATGGGCGAAAATTGGTTTGAACTGGGAAAGCGTTCAATGGGGTGAGAATGCCGATATGTGGTCGATGAATTCCACCTTTGATGAATCCGGTGCAGAGCGCATGAACGCGATGCTGGATAACGTCTATGAGAACTTTATCACGCGCGTTGCCGAAGGCCGCGATATGAGCCCGATGCAGGTTGACCTGATCGCAAAGGGACGCGTCTGGAGCGGAACGCGCGCGATTGAGGTTGGACTTGCCGACCAGTTTGGCGGTTTGATGGACGCGATTGATTACGCAGCCGTTCTAAATGGCGGTGAGAGCCGCGATGACGTTTATGTGCAAATTTTCCCGAAGCCGAAAAATCCGTTTGAGGAATTGATTGCACTTTTGAGCGGCGAGGGGGGAAGCCCGCTAGAGCAACCCGGATTTCAGAGTGATTTAATTGCGCCGTTCAGGCCGTTGATCGAGGCGGCTGTGGTGAGCCATGATTCCGGCGGGGTTGCGGTGTATGAACCTTTGCGGGTGCGCTAAGGCTCTTGCGCTATTTCTTATGACTGATTGAACGGATCATGGATTTCACATCATCCACGATTTTCTCGCCGAACTCGGTGGCCGGATTTTTAATCGGCTCTCCGGAAAAATATTTCCGCAAGCGCGTGTGCAGATCAAAATAGCTCAGGATTATGTGATCGGCGCCGATGCCTTTTTCGATGACCGCCGCGGTGGCGTTTACGCCGTAGGCCAAGGGCTGGATCAGCGCGGGCACGAGCTTGTTGGCTTCCACGCTCGCGGTGATGTCTTTGTGGCGATCACCGATATACCAGATCACATCGCCCTCCGTAGGCTCGCGGCCTTCGCCCAGTAGGCGTTTGAGCGCGAGCAATATCGGCTCTGGATGCGGTTTGGAGTTGTGGATGTCCTCGCGGAATAACATCGCATCGAAATATTGCCCGAAGCCGAAGGTCTCCATGATCTCATGCCCGTAACCTTTGCCGAGACCGTTGCTGACAATGGCTGTCGGGATGTTGTTGGCCTTGAGGAGTTCCAGCACCTGATAGATTCCGGGGCAAGGCTCCACGATTTGTTCGACGGGTTTGCGGCGGAATTTGTGAATGGCGCGATGCACCAACAAGCGCGGCTTTTTGCGTGTGTGATAGGCTTCCTCGGCCTCGCTCACGAACAGCGCTTTTTTGTCGCGGCGAAACAAACCATCAAAGAACTTTTTCGTACGATACGCGCCATCGTCCAGCTTCTCCAGCATATGCAGGATGGCGGGGTTCAGGTGCCGCACAGAGGTGCCGTCCATATCGAAAATGACTATCGTGGGTTTGACTAAACTCATCTACGCAATTGTCTCGTTTTTCACTCAAGAGGGCTATTCCTACCATATTTTGGCCGCGTGCCTAAGGAAAAGCGACGCGGGCGCAGCATTTACCCGTGGGTGAGTGATTTGAGCCGCGCGGCGTGCGCGCGCAATACCCTGCGCAGCTCTGCCACCTCCGCGCTCCGCAGCCCGTGTTTGCGGGCGTTGCGGGCGGCGGCGGCCTTTCCGGCGGGGGTGCGCGGGCCTGTTGTTTTCTCCCACGGGCGGGTTTTACGGATGAGACGCGCGCGTTCCTCGCGGTATTTGGGTGGGTAAACCCTTCTTTTTTTTGGCTTATTCGCGTTCGTCATTTCGTTCGCTCATTTTCATGGGGTGGGGCGGGTGTGGATTTTCAGGGCGTTTAAATCGCGCAGGGATTCCATGTATTCCGAGGCCTGACGGGTGCGCACCGTGTCCATGCATTGTTTCTGGATTTTTAAGGCAAGCTCCAGCCAGCCTTGGGCGGAGGAGGCACCGAATTTGGGGTTGAGGTCGAGCTGCTCGGCCAGCGTGGCGTTGAACAGGGCGTTCAGGATATGCACCTGCTCGGCCAGCACGCTGATATCATCGGGTGAGTGCAGCAGGTTGCGCGCCAGATCGCCGCACAGCTCCTTGATCACGATATGCCCGGGCACATCCTTGGGGATGCCCGGCGGGTTGGGGTGCTCTTCGGCGGGGTGGTCATTTGTGTCGGTGGGGAAGGTCGGGTTCGTCATGTCGGTCTCCGTGTTGGTTGAACGACATTGCATAATAGGATATAATTCCTAATTTGTCAATCTTCCCCTTCCATTTGCCCGCTGGACGTTGTTGCGGCGTTCCTAAGGTAGTGAAACTACCTGTCGTCACTTGCGTCTAGCCAGCGAACAAAGCGAAGGGGAAGCTATTTAATCCATATATTGAGATCAGGTTTAAAATTTTCAAAGTGACTACTAAGATATGAGTGAGCAATTGCTATGCCTACAGGAGTTAAATGAATTGCTCCAAGGTCTGTGTCTCTCCAAAGTGAATTTAAAATTTCATACTCAGGTATTTCTGCAATAATTTTTTTGTCAAACTCTTCGGTATTTAAAAGTGTCTGTTTGAAAAGTTGCCAAATACGTTTACTTTCAGTTTCTAATGAAAATTTATTAGCTCTATCTAGAAATGTTTTTTCATCCTGTGCATTAAGTTGAAGTTTTTCACTATCATTGAGACATTTAATAATTAAATTATTATCTTCTAAATTTTTATAAAGTTCTTCGTCTATTTTGCTTTTTAAAAAATCCTCAGTAAACCCTTTTGAAAAAATGCCTGAGTAGGTTTCTTTAAATTTTGCATCGTATAAACCTATAGACTGCCCAAAAGTTAGAGTTATGCATCCTTGGCTAATTAAGTATTGGATGGCTGAACCGTGATTTGGCAGAAGTGGAGCTAATTTCTTAATGAAGGGACGATGAAAATCAATAAAACTACTAAAGTTATTAACACCAGTATTTTTTACTGATTTAAAAAAGAAGATGACTGCGAGTGATATAAATTCTTCATTAGTCAGAATTGCGGTTTTTTCAACAGCTTCATTTAAAGATAAAGACATACGATTTCTATCTTTGCATTTTGATCGTTCTAAAATTAAATCGGCTAACAAATCTCCGACATTTTCATCACCACATCTTGCGTATGCATGCTGTGATTTGTTTAGAAGGTATTGAAAGTCTGGATTTTTAAAAGCTTCAGTATTCTCAGGCGTAGCTTGTGCAAATTTATTTATTACTTTTTCTTCAAAATGCTCTATACGATCATCTACAATTTGTCGCGCTATATTAGCAAATGCAGGGAGTTGCTGGGCTAAAGCCTGCATTATTTCGCTCATCTGCTCTGGCGCAATTCCGTTATATGTGACACTGACATTAGAACTATTACCAGTTTGTATAGCAGTAGAGTTATCGTCAGCTTTTAGTATCTGTTTTGTCATTTTTTATATTTATTTTCGCGTTATTTCCAGCTTGTATGCCAACAGAACCATCCGAAACTTTTTGTTTCTGTTTAATTTTATTTGTTACGACAAAAAAGCCGGCGACGGTTAAAATTACTGTTATTAAAATACCTATAGCAAATTCCATTTAAATCTCCTTCAAAATTCCCTGCACATCCAAACCAGCCTCTTCATACTGCTTGTCCGGTGCGTCCTGGTCTTGGAAGGTGTCGGGGAGGTGCATGGTTTTGATTTTGCAGCGCCCGTCCAGCAGGTCGGCGTTTGCGAGGTGTTCGAGTAGATGCGCGCCGAAGCCGCCTGAGGAGCCTTCCTCTATCGTGATGAGGGTGTGATGCGTATCCACTAGGCGTGCAATCAGGGCGGTGTCGAGTGGTTTGGCGAATCTGGCATCGGCCACGGTGACGGATTTGCCTTTGGCCTCCAGCGCTTCGGCGGCTTTGAGCGCCTCTTGCAGACGTCCGCCGAAGGAGAGGATAGCCACGTCGCGTTGCTCGCAGACATTGGTTTTGGTCTCGTGGACGATGCGCCCCTTACCGATTTCCAGTATCTCGCCGCGCGCGGGCAGATTTATGCCGATGCCTTCGCCGCGGGGGTAGCGGAAGGCGATGGGGCCGTCATTATAGGCCACGGCGGTGGCGACCATGTTTTGTAGCTCTGCCTCATCCGATGCCGCCATCAACACCATATTGGGCAGGCAACCCAGATAGGCGATATCGAAGGCGCCCGCATGGGTTTGGCCGTCGGCGCCGACTAGGCCTGCGCGGTCAATCGCGAAGCGGACGGGCAAATTCTGGATGCAGACATCGTGCACGACCTGATCATAGGCGCGTTGCAGGAAGGTGGAGTAGATGGCGCAGAAGGGTTTGTAGCCTTCGGCGGCCAGACCTGCGGCAAACGTCACCGCGTGTTGTTCGGCGATGCCGACATCGAAGGTGCGGGTCGGAAATTCAGCGCCGAACACATCCATGCCTGTGCCGTCCGGCATGGCCGCCGTGATGCCGATGATTTTCTCGTCGCTACGGGCTTGGGTGATGAGCTCGTCCGCGAAAACGCGGGTGTAGGAGGGGGCTTTCGGTGTGGATTTGGCTTGCTTGCCTGTCACCACGTCGAATTTTTTGACGCCGTGCATTTTATCGGGGCTGGCCTCGGCGGGGATATAGCCCTTACCTTTTTGCGTTTTGACGTGGATCAGGATGGGGTTATCGCCCTTGGAATCGCGCGCATTGCGCAGGATCGGCAGCAGGTGGTTCAGGTCATGGCCATCGACGGGGCCGATATAGTAAAAGCCCATTTCCTCGAAGAACGTGCCGCCGCCGAGACTAATGCGGGCGCCTTCTTCGGCGCGTTTGGCGGCATGGCGGATGGGGGCGGGCATGTATTCCATCAGCTTTTTGCCCGCCTCGCGCGCGCCCTTGTAGGTGCGGCTTGATACCATGCGGGTCAGATATTTGCTCATCGCGCCCACGGGCGGGGCGATGGACATTTCATTGTCGTTCAGGATGACGATGAGGTTGGATAGGTTATGGGCGTTGTTCATGGCCTCGTAAGCCATGCCAGCCGACATTGCGCCGTCACCGATGACACAGATGACTTTGTTGTCTTTGTTTGCGAGCTCGTAGGCGGTGGCGAAGCCTATGCCAGCGCTGATGGAGGTGGAGCTGTGGGCCGCGCCGAAGGGGTCGTATTCGGATTCGGATCGTTTTGTGAAACCGGAGAGGCCGCCGCCTTGGCGGATCGTGTTCATGCGGTCTTTGCGGCCGGTCAGGATTTTATGCGGGTAGCATTGGTGGCCGACATCGAAGATCAGCTTATCATCTGGCGTGTTGAAGACGGCGTGGATGGCGGTTGTGAGCTCGACGACGCCAAGCCCTGCGCCGAGATGCCCGCCCGTTTGCGCGACGGCGTTGATCATGGCCGCGCGCACTTCACCTGCGAGCTGCGATATTTGCTCATCGCTCAAGGATTTCATATCGGCGGGATAGTTGACGCGATCCAGGATCGAGGCGCTTTTTCCCTGCGGATTTTCTTGTGTTTTCACGGCCTGTTTCATATTGCCGTTATATATATATGATATGACCGGATTATGGCCAGTTTTTTCTTAATTTGGGCGTATTAAATTGAAATCTAGCGCGGGCCTAGCATATTGGGATGCATGGGCATGCCCATTCCGTGATCTTGGGGAGCCACGCTCGGCGCGGTTGGTTGGGGCGCTGGCGTATTGACCTCAAGCCCTGTCGTGATACCGCCCGCAGGCATTTCACCTACGATATCGGCGCCTGCCAGTGCTTCGCCCATGGCATCTATGCCGCCCAGCGTAAAGCTGAAGCCCAGAAAAGAGGCCAGTGTGCCGAGGCCATTTGTGTTGTGGCGGTCAAGGATATTGAGCTCGGATTCATGGAGGCCGGGCTGGGTGTTTGCAGGGTGGGACGGGTCGTTTACATCAATATCCATGGTAATCCCTCTTTAAATTTCCTACATACTCGGTGTTTGTAGTTGTGGATCGGTGGTCGGTGCTTGCGGGGTTGGTCCTTGCGGTGCCATATTCAGTACATCCTGTATCAGACCTTCCGCCACGCCGCCAGCAGGCATATCGCCCGCCGCGGTGATATCGCCGTTCTGGAAGGCTTCGAAAACGCGGCCTGACATATTTTGTATAGAGTTGCCACCGCCGCTGCCGCCGTCCATACCGAAGAATTGTTGGATCATTTCTATGATATTCATGCCCGCCATCCCTTGGAGGCCTTCGTTCATATTGCCTTGCAATTTGTTATCAGTGGCCATCATTGAGCGCGCGATACCATCTATTTCTTGTTGTGCGCGCTGGTACTCCCGACCTTCTGTGTTATACCCAACCGTGTCTATTTGGTTGTAAATTTCTTGCGGGATAGCCGCTGCCTCGGCTTCGGGCGCTTGCTCGGGTGTGGGGGCATCAGGGGTGACCTCTGCTGCCGGGGCTGTTGTATTCGGGTCGTCTTCGTTTTCCATGGCTACACCGCTCTTTTTTCTAATTGATTTGTATTAAAAATAAGACATTTTTAATACAAGCCCTCAATCGCCGGGCATGGTTTCGTCCTATCGTACCCCTTGCACTTGCTCAGGGTGTTTGCATTAAGTTCATGCAAACTATTATAGTTTACCGCAACTCTATTTTATGACCAAGAGATTAAGGAAAGGTAAAATTTTATGGATTTACCAGTATTTTTTACCGGATTCCGGCGGGGCTTTTTCTTCAATAGGGTCCTGATGCGAGATCATGAGCGGCACCCATGCGGCGCTTTTGGGTTTGCGGATATCACCATTTTCAACGCAAACGAGCAGAACGCGTTTTTCGGCCATCATGCGCTCATAAACGGTTTTATCAATACTGCCGAGTTTAAAGCCCTGACCGTCATGGTCATCGTTCTCGGGGGCGCCGATAAAAATCTCGGCCTGATCAACGTCGATACTGACCCATTGAGGGGTGAAGGGTAGGTCGGTGCCGTACATAAAGGCAACCTCGTCATTCTGGTTAAGAATGAGAGAGCCGCGCGCTTTTTTTTGTATTTCCGGATCGAACATAGGTTTATTTTATGCTGAAAACGGCTGGGGGTAAAGGTGGTTTTGGGAGCCGCTATTTTTAAAGAGATTTCAACATCTAAGTCACAAGGTTACCAAGGCTATGCGCCATTCGTCATCGCCTGAATAATCAAAAAGACGAATGCTTCCCATTATAATGGCTTAAGCGCGGCGCTGTAGGACGTAATCAGCGAGGTCTTTCAGGCTTTGGGCACGACCTTCGAACGGGTGTAGGTGAGATTTTGCCTGTGAGATCAGCATCTCGGCACGCTCTTTCGCGCCTTCTTTACCCATGGTGGAGACGAAGGTGGCTTTGCCGGCTTCTTCATCTTTGCCGGTGTCTTTGCCCGTGTCTTGCGGGTCGGCCTCGACATCGAGAATATCATCGGTAACCTGGAATGCCAGACCGAGATCATGGGCGTAATTACATAGCGCGCGGCGTTGCGGCTCGCCCGCTTTACCCAAAATTGCCCCAGCTTCGCAGGCAAAAGCCATCAGCTTGCCTGTTTTCATGCGTTGCAGGCGGGAGATTGTACCAAGGTCGAATTCCTGATTCTCACCGATAAGATCAAGCATCTGGCCGCCGATCATACCGTGGCCGCCGGAGGCTTGCGCCAGAGCCCGCACGAGTTCGCAGCGCACGCGCGGGTCCTCATGGGTTTCGACATCTGCCAACACTTCGAAAGCCAACGTGAGCAGAGCATCACCGGCGAGAACCGCCGTGGCCTCGCCATATTTTTTGTGAACGGTTGGTTGACCGCGGCGCAGCGCGGCATCATCCATGGCCGGAAGGTCGTCATGGACTAGGGAATAGCAGTGAATGAATTCAAGCGCAGCGGCAACGCGGCGGGAGCGGTTGGTATCGACATTGAATAAATTGGCAGAATGAATGACCAAGAACGGACGCAAACGTTTACCGCCCGCGAGTGTACCGTGGCGCATGGCCTCGTAAAGTGGGGCTTCGGGTAAATCTGTTTCGGGCAGTAGGCGTTCGATCGTGCGGTTGATCGACGATACGACATCATCCATGGCGTTCTGGAGTTCTGGGGCGGCGTCTCTGGGTGATGGCATCGTTTTAAATCCTATTTTTTGTTATATTTTTTTACCACAAATAGACACGGATAAACACTGGTTATCTTTATTCAATCAGTCTTTTCCACTCTAATTTCGTGAAGGCAACACGGCTTTTTGTATCATTGCGGTGGATCCAGGGGCGCGGTGGCCATGCTACCGTCCTTGCCGACCGTGATCTTTTCGATTTTGGCCTGTGCCTCTCGCAGTTTTTGCTCGCAATGGTTTTTCAGGGCGATGCCACGCTCATATTTTCCGATAGAATCTTCCAGCTTGGCTTGTCCGGTTTCTAATGTTTTTACGATGCTCTCGAGCTCGCCCAAGGCGTCTTCGAAGCTTAAATTCTCTACAGGTATTGAAGTGTTCATGTTAATTTTTATATACTCATTTTTAAATTGCTTTTATCGGCCTTTATTGTAGGGCAGGCGGGGTGATTGCTCAAGAGTAGATGCGTTAAAAAAGGGAAACTATGTACGATAAAGTTCATCATGTGGATTTTGCAGTGCCGGGTGGCATGCGGGTTTATGCCATTGGTGATGTGCATGGGCATTTATTGGCTCTGGAGCGCATGCATGATGCCATTTCGGCGGATTTGATCGAGACCGAATATGCCGGACATGTGCATGTCGTTTATATGGGGGATTACATTGACCGCGGTCCTGATAGTAAGGGTGTTCTCAATGAATTGGTGTCCCGTTTGGGGCGCAAGGACGGTATCCAGAGAACATTCTTGCAAGGCAATCATGAGGCGGCGATGCAGGATTTTCTGCGCGCGCCCGAGAGCACAGGGGGCATGGCATGGTTGCAATATGGCGGCGTGGAGGCGATGAAAAGTTACGGGTTGGAATTCGAAGGGGATTTGCCGATCCCGAGCGAATACGTCGTGGCTTCGAAAACGCTGGCGCGCGTGATGCCGGAATCTCACCGGAGTTTCTTCAGTGCACTGGCCGGAGCAATCGAGATCGGTGAGTATTTCTTTGCCCATGCAGGGGTTGATCCCAAAAAGCCGTTGGCGGCGCAGGAGTTTCACGATCTGGCCTTTATCCGCGAGCCGTTTTTGAGTTGGAACAAGCCATTGGCAAAAATGATTGTGCACGGCCATTCGATCGTGCCGGAGCCGCAGATAATGCCGCACCGCATAGGCATTGATACGGGCGTTTATCAGCCGGGGGGCAGGCTCTCGGCGGGAGTGTTCGAGGGTAATACCGTGCGGTTCTTAAAAGTTGAGCCGCGCTAGAGCGGCGGCGCCGCGTTGATTGAGACCGGATTGGTGCCATCCATGCGATCGGCCTGTAATGGCTGAACAGGCACTCTCACCATATTGGCGCGGTTGTATTTGAGTTGCGCAGGATCAAGTTGGAAACCCAAAAGCACTTGATGGCGTTTGGCATTTTCCTCGCGGTCCAGCGGGATGAGCTGGCGCATGGTCTCATAATAGACGTGGCTTTCTTCGCCCTTTTCATAGGTCATGGAGGCCGAGAACACTTCCTTGGCCATGATGATGCCTTTCGGGTCGGTTACGGCCACGAAGAAGGGGTAGGAGAAGAAGGGCTTGTCGGATGCGCGCAAGCGGCCTTTGGAACCCAGTGCACTCTCGAAGGCCATTTTCAGATCAACGGAGACCTGATCGTTTTGGAAGCTGCAGGTGCTTTCGACCTGCTGCAGGTTTACGCGGGAGATCAGGTTGGATTCGGTTGTATTGCCCGGGCTGGCGAATTCGCTTAAGGAGCTGAGTTCATCGACGATTTTAACCTGCGGGCAGGGGTCTTTGGTTTTGGCGACCTCGACATCGGAAATGGCGTAGGGCGAGGAATTGCCGCGCATGTCGAATGTATCGGCGATATCGGCGACTAGCCCGTCCGCGGTCTGGCAAGCGGCCAATGTACTGGCGCTCAGGCATAAAAGGAGATATTTCGAGAAGGTCATCTTTGAAATTTTCCGTATCTGTTTGAAAAGCGAATAGTGAGAAACTCTATTCCTTACCAGAGTACGAGAGCGCCGCCCCGATGGCAAGAGTGCACTGGGATGATATGAGAAAAAACATGGATTCGGGGATAAATCCGCGCTATATAGTTTCCCCATGAACAAACCGAATTTGAAAATATTATTGGCCGCCCCGCGCGGATTTTGCGCCGGTGTTGACCGCGCCATCAAGATTGTCGAGCTGGCGCTGGAGAAATACGGCGCCCCCGTTTATGTGCGTCACGAGATTGTACACAACAAGTTTGTGGTTGATAATTTGCGCGATCAGGGCGCGGTGTTTGTCGAGGAATTGCACGAGATTCCCAATGACGGTCAGCCTGTTATCTTCTCCGCCCACGGTGTGGCGAAATCCGTGCCCGAAGCCGCCGAGGCGCGCGAGATGTTCTATATTGATGCGACCTGTCCGCTGGTGAGCAAAGTCCACCGCGAGGCCGAGCGGCATCATAAGAACGGCGACCAGATAATCCTGATCGGCCATGCCGGGCATCCCGAGGTGATCGGCACAATCGGCCAATTGCCTGATGGCGCGGTGTTGTTGGTTGAGACGGTGGAGGATGTGCCGAAGATTGCGGTGGAGGATGAAAATTCGTTGGCGTTTTGTACGCAGACCACACTCAGCGTTGATGACACGGCGGATATTGTTGAGGCATTGCAAGCGCGCTTCCCCGCCATCAAGGGACCGCATAAGGAAGATATTTGCTACGCCACCACCAACCGCCAGATGGCGGTGAAGGAAATTGCGGCGGGCAGTGATTACATGCTGGTGCTGGGCGCGCCCAATTCATCTAATTCGAACAGGTTGGTCGAGGTCGCGCGCAATTATGGTTGCCCGCGTGCCAAGCTGGTGCAACGCGCCGCCGAGATTGATTGGGCGGCCGAGATGGCGGGCGTGAAGGTGCTTGGGATTACCGCAGGCGCGTCAGCCCCAGATGTTCTGGTTGAGGAAGTCATCGCCGCCGCGCGGGAGCATTTCGCGGTAAGCCTCGAGGAAGTGACCTTGGCGCAGGAAGATGTGATCTTCAAATTACCCAAGGCCTTGAGCGCGGCATGATTTATTCCTCCGCCGCAGAATTCAAAAACACCCCGCGTAAAGCCATTACCTTGATGGGGATGTCCGGGGTGGGGAAGAGTTATCTATCCGCCATGATGAGCGGGTGGGGATGGTTTGCGTATTCTTGTGATATGGAGATAGGCACGAAATATCTGGCCGCAGAGTTGGACGCGCCTGTGAGCGCCGATGATATTTCTGCGCTCTCGCGCTATATATCCAAACCCGGCGAGTTGCCGATGGATGAGTTTTTGCGCCGCCAGCAGCTTTATTATGAGGCTGAATGTACGGCGCTTGCGCGCGTGCCGGAGTTGGCGGAGGGGCGTGACAAGCTGGTCAATGATTCAACGGGCAGTTTGTGCGAGATTGAGGACGAGGCGTTGATTGAGGCGCTGGGGCGCACTACCCTGTTTGTGTATATTAAGGCGAGCAAGGAAGAGGAGCTTTCCGTGCTGGAACGGGCGCAGGAGTATCCCAAGCCGCTTTTTTACCCGCGCGGTCTGTTTCAGGCATGGGTGGAGGAATACAGGAAAATCTTTGATATAAAGAATGTCGATGATCTGCCCGCCAATGATTTTACGCGTTGGGTGTTTCCGCGTTTGTTTGCCGCGCGCTTACCGAAATATCAGGCGCTGGCCGACCGGTTCGGTGTGACCATCGACACGGCAGACCTCTATAAGGTCAAAACCGAAGATGATTTAATGGATGTGATAGCAAGAGGATTTGATGATGAGCGATAAACCGAAAATCAATATTTACACCGATGGCGCGTGTAGCGGTAACCCCGGGCCGGGTGGTTGGGGCGCTTTGTTGCGTTGGAATGATCTGGAGAAGGAAATGTCCGGCGGGGAATACGAGACCACCAATAACCGCATGGAGATGACGGCAGCGATTAAAGCGCTGGAGAGTCTCAAAAAGCCATCCGAGGTGGATTTGTATACCGACAGCACGTATTTGCAAAAAGGTGTCAATGAATGGATGGCGGGATGGAAGGCCAAAGGCTGGCCCGCCAAGATCAAAAATCAGGATTTGTGGAAACAGATTGATGAGTTGATTGCCATTCACACTGTGCGTTTTCATTGGGTGCGCGGCCATAACGGCCATGTAGAGAATGAACGTGCGGATGTATTAGCAACCTCCGCCATCCCCGACGACAGCTGCTGTTAATTCGGCCCTCTTTTCCTTTTGAGGGTGTTACTCTTCGCTCACGTATTAACATACGCTTCGCTCATCGTGCCTACTCAAAAGAAAAAATAGGGCGGAATTAATTGGTTGGGCTGGCGTCTCTGCGCTCGCAATGAAGGGGTGAGATAGGACGATTCGGGGTGATTCGACGTTTTTTGATACATTTTCGGATTTTCGGTATAAAACGGGCAAAAAAGCATCGAAAATCCGGTTTCAACGATTCCAGGGGGTTGGAGTCTTTATCCACAGCCGCTTGGGGGTGTCTTTTCCGTAATCTGGCGACCTTAAGATTCCATTAATACTTTCAGGCGATCCTTGAATCATAGTCAGACACAGACAAAACAAAAAAATGGTTTGGATAAGTTTTCCCTGTAGTAGGAACTTTAATCGGACCGGAAAGGTTGTATCACTATGACACATTACATCGGAAATAGGGACCAGTTCTCCAATCATGACATCCGCAGCGCGCTGCCGTTACCACCCCCCAGCACGGAAGAGCGTAAGGATGAAATGGCGGTTTATGCGCGCTTTATGCGGCATTTGCGTCATGTCCCGAACAGCCGGATGGAGATCAAGATTTTGTCCGCCATCCAGTTTACCGCCGATATGATGGATCACAGTGATGCCCATGTTGCCAAGATCTTGGTTGATCTGGGATTACGTGCCCCGCGCGTAGCCTTTCCGGCCGATTTTCTTTCTTTCGTGGATCAGGCGCTGATGCGCTCGCCCTTAGATATTGGCGGCCCGAATGCACAGATGGTGGAGCTGAGAGATTTCTGGACAGGCATTGGCGAAGACAAATTCGCGGCCTTTAAGACCAATTTTGACATGCCCGTTGCAGCAATGAGCGCTTAATATATAAGGTATTATGAATATCTCTTATATTGTTATGGTCTTTTAATAAAGCCTTAATCATTCCACTATATTCTTGAATTGTAACTCTCATCAGGAGGATGAAAATGTTCAACGAATTTACTATAGGCTCAATCGTTATATCTTTGGTTTCTTTCGTGCTTTTGCTCGTTATCGAGCGTGCCACTTTGGGATCCGCCGAGCCCGTCCGTATTTCCACCGAATCTTGATTTGCGGAAAAAGATGACCTCGTCTTCGGTCTGAACGCGCTCTGATGGTTTGTCAGAGCCGAGAAGGCGCCCCAATAAACCTGAAATATCGTAATCTTGCGCGAGGCCAAATGTGTTTTTCGCGCGGAAATTATGTTGGGCGCTGCGCATGATCTCGCCCCAAATTCCGGCGGGGATGGAGCCGCCCGTGACGCCCTTTGTCGGTGAATTATCATCATTACCAGTCCAAACCACCGTGACCAGACGATCGGAGAATCCGGCGAACCATGCATCGCGGCTTTCTTGTGATGTTCCGGTTTTTCCGCCAACGGGGAAACCTTGGCGCGCGCGCTGGCCGGTGCCGTTTTCTACCACATTTTGCATCATGACCTGAAGTTGGCGAATGGCGCGTTCATCGGCAACGCGGCGCGTGACCGTGCGTGATGGGCGCTCGAAATAGGTCTTCCCATCTTCGCCGCGGATTTTGGTGATGGCATAGGGGTAGACGCCGTAACCGCCATTGGCGATAGCCGCGTAAGCCGCCGCGAGCTCCAATGGTGTTATGCTTGACGAGCCGAGCGATAGGCTCAAATCAGGCTCAAGCGGGGAGATGATGCCGAGACTGCGCGCGGTGTCGATCACGGCGCGGGGGCCGAGCTCCTTCATGATCTGGTAGGATACGGTGTTCAGAGACAGTGTCAGTGCCGTTTCCAGATTGACGAGACCGTAATATTTGCCGCCGAAATTCTCGGGGCGGTAGCGGCCGGATGTGATTTTTTCATCCATGACCTGCGTGGCGGGGCTGTAGCCGTTTTGCAGCGCGGTGAGATAGACGATGGGTTTAAAGGATGAGCCGGGCTGGCGCAGGGCTTGGGTGATGCGGTTAAACTGGCTCTTGTTATAATCACGACCGCCGACAAGGCCGAGAACGGCGCCGTCATGCGCCATTACGATGGCCGCGCCCTGACCGACATTTTTCTCCGCACCCTCTTTATTTAGTGTGTTCTGAATGGCATTTTCGGCCGAGTCCTGAATAGACGGAACCAATGTGGTCTCGATAATCAAATCGGTATCGGGCGTGCCGATCAAATCATCCAAACCATCCACCACCCAATCGGTGAAATAGCGCATGGAATTGGCGCTGCCCGGTTTTTGCGATGGCAGGGGAGGGATGTTGGAGATGCCCTTGGCCTGTTCATCGGTGATGTAACCCGCATCGGCCATCGCCATCAACACCACATCGGCGCGTTGGTTGGCCAGGTTGGGGTTGCGGCGCGGGGAATAGCGCGACGGTGCCTTGAGCAAGCCTGCAATGATCGCCGATTCCCGTAAGCTTAAATCTGTGATGGATTTATCAAAGTAAAGCATCGCGGCGGCGTCCACGCCATAGGAGCCGGAGCCAAGGTAAACGCGGTTTAGATAGGCGCTCATGATCTCGTCTTTGGTGAGCTCATGCTCTAACCAGATGGCCAGCATGGCTTCCTGTATTTTACGCTTTAGCGTGCGTTCATGGCTGAGGAACAGGTTTTTGGCGAGCTGTTGGGTGATGGTCGAGCCGCCCTGAACCACGCCGCCCGCCTGCACATTGACCACCATGGCGCGGACAAGGCCGAGTAGATCAATACCGAAATGCGAATAAAAGCGGCGGTCTTCGATGGCCATTACGGCCTGAATGAGGGTTGGGGGAATTTCATTTATATCAACGCTGTTGCCCTTGATCTCGCCGTAGCGGGTCAGGACTTTGCCGTTGGCATCCAAAATGGTGATGGAGCTTTGGCGCTCGAAAGAGGCGCTTTGCGTGATGCCGGGGAGCTCGGAGGCGTAATAGGCCATCACGCCTGCAAACAGGATAAAGCCCCAAAGTCCTGCGACAAAAGCCCATTTAAACAAAACACCAATCAACGGCCGTTTTGCGGATTTTCTCTTCTTTTTTGCGGGAGACGATTTGCCGGATTTGGGCTTGCTTGTGGGCGGTTTTTTCTTTGCCATCTATTTTTTCCTGCGCGAGGGGCGCGTGTTAATTGCATTCAAGCCAATACCGCATGCGCGCCGGAAATTTATCTGTGGCCGCCGTTTCATTGTCAAAGGTGCCGCCGCAATGTTCAACAATTTTTTGCGAAGCCTTGTTCTTCGGATCAACGGTAATCAGGGCTTTGTCGATACCGAGATAACAGGCGTAAGGCATACCTTTTTGCAGAATTTTCTTGCCAAAGCCTTTGCCGCGCATAGACGGGCGGATATTGAAATTGATGTGGCCGCCCCATTTTTCGAGGTGCCAGTTCAGGCGGTGGCGAATGTTGAAAGTGCCGATAAAATCACCGTCCTTTACCATCCATAATGGCGTTTCGGTGACGGGCTCGACCCAGTCGGCATAGGGTTTGTGCAGGTGGCGTTTGCCATCATTCAGCTTGTCAACGAACTCGTCGAAATTTTCTTCCAGCTCTGCAAGGTCAAGGAATTTATAGCGGCCTTCAGCCTGAAATTCTTTCATAGCGGAAAGAAAGCTTTTTTTGTATTCGGCGCTGGGTTTGACAAGTTTGGATGCTGACATGATTGATTTTTTTATGCTTGGGGTTTTTGTTTGACGGTACTTAATTATTACTTATTATTTCTTCTATATACGGTCTTACGTTCACGCTCTTGTTTTGGATTTGCCTCTTATAACGCCATTTCTGCTGCGGCGCAAATTTTTTCATTCATCTTTTTTCATAGTTGTATGTATAGTTTCCAGCAGGCACTGTATCGGCAATCCCGAAGGGGGTAAACACCCCCTTAAGGTTATAGTTTAGGGTAATCAGGGATAATTTTATGCCGGGCAGATATCCGGTGCGGTGAGGCCGTTGGTGTAGTTCACCGAAGCGGCGTCCAGATCGCTCACATCTGTAATAACGAAGAAATTTTCTTGGCTAAAAGATCTATTATCCAGTTCTATAGCGGCTTCCAGCTCTTCCTGTGTGAAGAGGTATTGGGAGGGGAACTCATTGTAGTTGCCTTGAAGGCCTGCGCCTATGACGGCTTCGCTGGTGGAGCGGGTGTTGCCGGCGGCAAGGGGGTAGCCCAAGCAGTTAAATCTTTGCTCCATTGCCTTGGTTGCGGCGGCGGCGCAGTCTTGTGTGTAGGTCTCGTTATTGGTCAGGTCGTTGCAATAGGCATTGACGCTTACCGTGAAGTCCTTGCCTAGACGCGTGACGGGAATGTCCGCTACGTGGATGAGGCGCTCCGGATTATAGTCATCGGCACTGATCGTTGTTTCGGAATTATTGTTGCTGCTCTCGTTTTTATTATCTTGCTCGTCTTTGCAGGCGCTTAAGGTTAGCGCGGCTGCTGTGGCCATTGCGATGGCGAATGATTTTTTCATGATTTCTTTCTCCCATGTTTAGAAATATTATGGATAGTAGTAGAGCAACGGGTTCGCAGATGCAAATTCTAATGGGATTTTTTTATAATAGCAGCAGTGCGGCGAGGCCGAGGAAAGCGAAAAAGCCGACGACATCGGTGACTGTGGTCAAAACGACGGCCGATGCCACCGCGGGGTCGGCGCCCATACGTTGCAAAACAATGGGAATGCCCGCGCCGAATGATCCGGCAATAATCAGATTGATAATCATGGCCATGGCAATGACCGCGCCCAGCATGGGGGAGGCAAACCAAAGGGCGGTGGCTATGCCTGCAAGAATGGCGAAGAGCGCGCCGTTAATGGTGCCGACGATGGTTTCCTTACCGATAATGCGCCATGCGTTGGTTTCCGATAGTTCCCGCGTGGCCAGAGCGCGCACGGCAACCGTTAGAGCTTGCGTCCCTGCATTGCCGCCCATAGAGGCGACGATTGGCATAAGCACGGCCAGCGCCACGATTTGTTCGATAGTTGCATCGAAAAAGGAGATCACGGCAGAGGCCAGAATAGCGGTTAGAAGGTTCACGAACAGCCAGCGGAAGCGTTTGCCGGTGGTGGAGAAAATAGCGCGGTAAAGGTCGCTGTCTTCCACACCGGCGAGTTTCAAAAAGTCTTCCTGCGCCTCTTCATCAATAACGTCGATGATGTCATCAATGGTGATGATACCCAGCAAGCGGCCGTTTTCATCGACCACGGGAGCGGAGAGGATGTTATCACGGCGGAAAATATCGGCGACTTCTTCCTGATCCATTTCGGCCGGAATGGGGTGGGCATCTTCCAGCGTAAGGGTGTCGAGTTTTACCGAGCGTTTGGAGCAGACAAGGCGGCGCAGCGGAATCTCCCCCGTCACATGATAGGACGGCGAGACCACGATAATGTCGAAGAAATCGGCGGGCAGGGTGTCGGAGGCGCTGCGGAGGTAATCAATGGTTTTACCGACCGTCCAGAATTCGGGCACAGCCACGACTTCGCGCTGCATCAGGCGGCCTGCGGAATCTTCGGGGAAGGTTAGACCTTCTTCAACGGCGAGACGGGTTTTGGCTGAGAGCTTGCGGATGATCTCCTGCTGGAAATCCTCGTCCAGATCTTCGATGATATCGAGCGCATCATCGGAATCCAGTTCGGTGATGATAACGGCGACATCTTCGGCGCGCATGGCGCTCAGGGTCTGGCGGCGGAGCTCGTGGTTCAGCTCGGAGAATGTCTGCGGATCGAATTGTTCGCTGAACATACCCACGAATTCGCGGCGGTCTTCATCGCCGACTTTTTCGATCAACTCAGCCACGTCGGCGGGGGAGAGATCGTCAATCAGGGCGTGAACGGTGTCGGAATCCTGCGCGCGGACGGCTTCCATCGCGCCGCGGATTTCCTCATCATTCAGGCGAAAGGGATTGTCCTCGACATCGTTGTCGTTGGCTTCTCTTTCTTTTTCCTGAATTTGATCGTCGCTCATGGGCCATTATTCCTGCTTTAAGGTCAATACTTTACAGCAAAGTAAGATAGCTTTCACCTCTATATTTCAAGAGGTGAAAATTGCGGCGTTTATTTAGTGGCGCGTTGTTTTAAAGATGCGCGACTGTTTTGCGCTGGATATCTTCGTCGTTCAGATCGCTTTGCTGTACCTGCGCCGCGACAGAAGCCAGGGCGGTGGCGTTGATGATGCCGCGCGGTGTGACGGCAGGCGTCAGGATATGCGCAGGTTTGGCAACGCCCAGCAGGAGCGGGCCGATGCTGATACCGTCCGCCAGCACTTTTAGCATGTTAAAGGCGATATTGGCCGATTCCACGTTGGGCATGATGAACAGATTGGCTTGGCCACTGAGGTTTGAATTCGGCATCAATTCGGCGCGGATTTTCTCCGACAGCGCGGCGTCAGCCTGCATTTCGCCGTCAATTTCCAGCTCGCGATCACGCATGCGGATATCGGCGTAGGCCGCGCGCATCTTGCGGGAGCATTCGGTATCGACGCTGCCGAAATTGGAGCTGGCGAGCAGGGCGACTTTTGGTTTCATGCCGAAACGCTTGATCTCTTCGGCGGCCAGTAAGGTCATCTCGGAAATCTCGGCAATGCTCGGGTCCGGGTTGATCTGTGTGTCGCAGAAGAAATAGGTTCCTTTGGACAGGATTAGTGCGTTCAGCGCGGCGGGGGTTTCCACGCCGGGTTTCAGGCCGATAATGTCCTTGATGTGACGTAAATGGCGTTGGTACATGCCAACCGTTCCGCAGATCATGGCATCGGCTTCGCCGCGGTGAACCATGAGGGCAGCGATGACGGAGGTCGATGTGCGCACGCGGTAGCGCGCGGTGGCGGGCGTTACGCCTTTGCGGTCCATCAGGCGCAGATAATGTTCCCAATATTCGCGGTAGCGAGGGTCGCTCTCGGGATCAACAAGTTCGAAATCCTCGCCGGCTTTCATGCGAAGGCCAAGGCGTTCGATACGGGTTTCGATGACTTTTTTACGGCCAATCAGGATTGGCTTGGCCAGCTCGTCATCCAGAATATTCTGCACTGCGGAGAGCACGTTTTCTTCTTCGCCCTCGGCATAGACCACGCGTTTCTGGTTTTCCTTGGCGCGGGACATGATCGGACGCATCACCAGTTGGGAGCGGATAAAGAATTCACGCAGTTTTTGTTCATACGCGGCAAAATCCTTGATCGGGCGCGTTGCCACGCCTGTTTCCATGGCGGCTTTGGCCACGGCAATCGGCAGATCGACAATCAGGCGCGGGTCGAACGGCTTCGGGATCAGATATTCCGGCCCGAATTGCAGAACTTCATCGCTATAGACATTGGCAACTTCGGCGGAGACTTCTTTGCGCGCAAGGGCGGCGATGGCCTCCACGCAGGCGAGTTTCATTTCCTCGTTAATTGAAGTCGCGCCGACATCAAGCGCGCCGCGGAAGATGAACGGGAAACACAATACGTTGTTGACCTGATTGGTGTAGTCGGAGCGGCCAGTACAGATGATGGCATCATCGCGCACTTCGCGGACAAGTTCCGGCATTATCTCGGGCGTCGGGTTGGCGAGCGTCATGATCAGCGGATCTTTGGCCATGGATTTGACCATGGATTGTGACACGGCACCAGCGGCAGAAAGGCCGAGGAATACATGCGCGCCGTCCATGGCATCGTCTAATGTGCGCTTGTCGGTTTTGACCGCGAATTTCTCTTTCGCAGGGTCCATGCCTTCGTTACGGCCTTCATAGACAACGCCGGAGCGGTCACAAACCATAATGTTTTCGCGGGGCAAGCCAGCCTCGACCAACAAAGACAAACAGGCAATCGCAGAAGCGCCCGCGCCGTTGGCGACTAGCTTGATGGATTTAATGTCGCGGCCTGAATATTCGATCCAGTTTTTGAACGCGGCGGTCACGATAATGGCTGTACCGTGCTGGTCGTCGTGGAAAACGGGGATGTTCATGCGCTCGCGCAGGCGGCGTTCGATCTCGAAACACTCGGGCGCTTTGAAATCTTCAAGGTTAATGCCGCCGAAGGTTGGCTCCATCATCGCGATGGCATCGACCAGTTTATCAATGTCTTCTTCGTCGAGCTCGATATCCATGGAATCGAGGCCGGCGAATTTCTTGAACAGGACAGATTTCCCTTCCATGACAGGCTTGGATGCCAAAGCACCGATATTACCAAGACCAAGCACGGCAGTCCCGTTAGAGATCACGGCAACCAGATTGCCTTTGGAGGTGTAATCATAAGCCTTGAGCGGATCTTTCTCGATTTCCTCGCACGGCGCGGCCACGCCGGGGGAATAGGCAAGTGCCAAATCGCGCTGTGTGGAGAGCGGCGTTGTCGGCTTGATGGAAATTTTACCGGGGGTCGGGTAGCGGTGGTAGTCCAGCGCATCCTGTCTGAAAGCATCTTCGTTTTTGGCCATGATTTTAGCTGTTCCCGTAGTGAGAGTGAATTTAAGTCTATGGCAATAACAAAACGCGCCGTTTATCGCAAGGACAAAGCGTTGCTGCGGTGCGGTAAAAGTGGGTGTAATTAGGAATGTGTTTAAGTCACTTATATTTTTATAAATCATTCATCTTTGGGCTTTAGGTTTGAGACACACCAAGGACAAAAATTAATGCTAATCCATGAAAATTCTCCGTCATGCACGGGGATTCCATAGGATTTAAGTTTTTCTGAATAAACTATAATTTGGTCTATATCTTCTATGCTATTCGGAAAAGCAATTCGATAAGCCATAGTAAGGCAGCAAAACGCATCGTAATTAAATTTTATTTCATTTAGTTGATCTTCTAAATAATAGTTTCCACACTCTTCATTATTATGAATAGCGGCAATATACGATTCATATTCAGGCGTATCCCAAACTTCTTTAGGAAGATGCTTTATTTTAAATTTAATGTGAAGGATTAGGAATTTGCTATGTCCATAACGGCATAACTTTATTTTTATTTATAAAATATTGGTGCGGCCGAGAGGACTTGAACCTCCACAGAGTTTAGCGTATGTAATGATTTCAATGTTTTATCCTCTTATGCACGATTTTTGCACGTTCTACTTTAGGAAGCAAGTCACTTTTTTGACTGGCGGTCGTTTTACTTGTGTGTGAATATCGCGCCGCCATTCTAATGTCTTTCCAGCGTCCTGTATCGGTCAAACCCTTAATATCCAAGCCCCCGTCACGCATCATTCTGGTAGCGTATGAATGAGAGCCAATCTTATGTGATGAAAGGTAGGGGATAGGCTGTAAACCTTCCTCTTTGCGGTGCCTGTTTACAATCTTAACGGCGCGTTCAATACCCTTGTTTACCGAGTTGCCGTGTTCGTATTTAAACACCTTGCCGTGGCGCTCGTTCTCTGGAACCGTCTCCAAAGCTTCAATGACAATTTCAGGAAGATGTACTGTACGGGACTCACCGTTCTTTGTTTTCTCGATGTAAGCCCACTGGCCGCTTAGAGATACGTTATCCCATGTCAGGTTGATCGTTTCGGATACACGGCATCCAGTCCAGCCCAGAAAGGCAGTGGTGCGGTAGAGGTTATCACTGCAATGCTTCCAAAGGGCTTCATACCAGTCTGTCTCTGCCCACTTGATTACTGTTTCTTTTACCTTGGGCTTGCGGAACCTCTTAAGCGGGCACCATTCACGCTCGGCCGCAAAGTTCATTACAGAGCATACAGGTGTCCAGAATTGACGCTTGATGGTCGAATTAGCATGATTGGGGAACATCTGCTTGGATACCCGCTCTAAATACTCCTGATTTATATCATTAAGCAAAGTTGTACTCATAAAATTCATTATTCTTTCAAGGTATCGGCGCTCACCACCGTTTAAAATGTACTGCACTGCCGCTTCAACAAATAGCTTTTCATTGCTTTCTATCCGCGCTTGCTCGGCTTCTTTTACTAATTCGTCCGCGAATTTTCTGGCGGCTGCGAGTTTAGAAGTTTTAGTGCTTCTGAATACCTCGTTTCCCGCGATTGTGCCGCGAACCCAGTATGTTTTTGACTCGCTACCGTCTTTGAATTTGCGCTTTTCGACTTTAAGGGGCATAGTTCGGCCTTTATAAATTCAATGTGTCCTTCTGGTATTAACCACGTTTTGCGGTCAAATTTAAAGGGCGTTATTCCAACTTCTTCAATTATTCCCCGCACTCTGCGCTTGATCTGCAAGTCTGTTAGACCATCCGGCAAATCAAGGCGCTCGGCAACTTCAAATTCATCTAACATCTATTCCGCTCCTTCTGGTGGGGTGGGGAGGGGCATGAAGTGGGTCGGGTTATACATATAAATGGGAATATGTTGGTAATCGTGACCATCATTTAGTTCATATCCATCACATGATTTACAGAAATAAGGTTGGTAATTTGTAATATGCGATTTTCTATATTTACCTGTGTAAACCTCAAAACCATTGGTGATAATAATTTCAGTCCCATCGCTAGGCGCAGTCTCAATTGGTTGCCATTGCATTGATTGCAGGGCTTCTATAGCGTGGTTAATTGCACTGGTTAATACTTGCGGGTTTGTAGGCTCACCATCACCGCCCAAACGCCATGCTTGATGATCTATTAATATCTGCGCTGCCTTTTGTGCTTTATTCATCATCGTTCTCCTGTGCTGATATCATTGCTTGATAGTTCGCCGCCATGTCTAGCTTATCGGGCGATGCTGTTCCTCTTAACAGGCAATTAAGCATTTCGCACGTAGCCAGCCTAGGCACCATCACAACTTCCCCGTTCTCAAGCTTCTCTTGGGTCTTGAGGGCATCACGTATGGTCAGTTCAATCAGGGCTATTTCCATTGAGGATTTACCGCTAGTGCTTTCTTGGGCTTCTAATCCGTACGAAACCATGTAATCAATCGCTTGTTTTGTGTTAGTCATTTTGGGGTTATTCCTTTCAATATTTCTCCACATTTCTCGCATTTTACGACTTCAGTGTATGTATTAGGCCAGCACCATTTGTGCCCGTGTAATATGCAATTATGTCCCATATCACCCCTCCACAACGCGGTAACGGATGACGTCGTCGCCTTTTTTTGCGTGATGCCAATGGAAAGACTTCGCCACGCGTTTGCGAAAAACACCATTCCGCAACTCCACCTCCACAACCGTATCAGGGCTAACAGGGCATTCCCCGCCGTTCCATGTGATCCAGTCTTTATCCATAGCAGCCTTAAGCTTTAGCAAATCTTCGTCATACTGTTTTTGCAACTCCGCTTCCTCCCCATGCCGCTTGATTTCCTCGGCAAGCATGGCTTCGGCGTAATCGTGTGCTTCACATGATAACTGCTCAGGTGTAATCTTTTGGTCGGGCGCAAGGCTTGATAAAATCCCCGCCATAGCTGCAATGCTCGCGTCTTGTCTGTATTTGGTGTTCATTGGGCGCTCCATTGTTCTGCCATTGCTTCGGCAATTCCTTTGTAAGTTGTTGATCTTAATTTCCACCGATTTTTTGAAGGTGGTAAATAATGCAATCTTTGCCTTTGATTTGCCGGTAATAACATCATTTCGTCTTTTACATTATTTGTTGGCATTAACTTTGGTAATCCTTGCAACCATAAACAAGTCGCTTTTTGTTCTGTGTGTCCAAACATCCAAGGCTGCACAACTTGATCTTGTCTGCGGCCTATAATCTCAACCGCGTATTTATGCATAATAGGATTTTCAATACATTTTTTTGCAATGGGCGCATCAAGTAGCATTTTAAAAAACTCCGCGCCGTCACGCATTTTATCCCACCTGCCTAAGTCTTTGTGCAAATGGCACACACCAGCATTGGTTAAATATGTACAAGGTGGGTGTGCAATCATTAAATCCCAACCATCATTTATAATGTCGCGTATATCGCCTTGGTAATGCGGTCCCGGTCTGTCGGTTGGAAGTAAATCGCAAGATATTGCCCAAATTCCGCGCGCAATAAACGCATCCCGAACAGCACCAGAATATTCACAAGCTATTAATACCTTCATCACACCCACTTCTCTGTATTTGCTATGGCTTGGTCGGCTTCGTCCACTGTGTCTTTTGCTACACGTAGAAGGAATAGCTTCTGCAAAGCAGTGCCGCCATCTGGCTCATTAATTATGTTCGTCAAGACCTGAACATTTGCGGATAATTCAATGGTTCTTTCCCTCAACTCCACAATAGCCGCTTGCATTTCGGCGGTTTGGTCGGATCGGGTATATTTGATATCGCCAACTTCAACTATATCGTTAAGATATTCATCGGTAATAATTGACTTATTTAGCCATATCTCTTTCGGCATTTCATCACTCATGTTTTCTCTCCTAGTGCTTGTTGGGCTAACTCGTAGCCATGGTATGCTTCGGGTGTTGCACTATCGGGCTCAAGCCATATACGATTCATGCCCTCATCTGTAACAGTCCAATTTTCAGGTTTAGAATATTCCTCCAAAGCCTTTTCCAGCCGCTCCACTTCATCAAGGAGGTGCGGGATTATGGCGCGGGATGCTGCTATGAAACGGGCGTTGGCGTGTTGCTCTGCTTCAAATTGAGCCATTTGGCGTTCAATATCTTCATCATCCTCACCGCTAAATTCGTCCTGATCCAGCAAGTCAATGATTGCTTTGCCAACGTGCGGGTCATAATGTCCGGCGATAATATACGGTAGCCCATTATTCCAAGGAAGGCCGACAACGTGCCACTCCCCATCCGTAGCCGCATCACATAGCGCGCGTATTTGTTCTCGGGTGGGGGTCATGGTTGGTTTTTCTCCATTTCTTTCTTTATCATAATGCAGACAGCCACTATGCAGGCTGGCCAAGCTATTGCGCCCAGAAGCATTGCTAAGGCAGTGAACATTTCAATCATATCAATCTCTCCAAATCGTTAATCGTTAATCTCTTCGGGCTTTCTCAGTCTTCGCATATCTGGGTTAAGCAATTTACTGCTTCCATTTTAAGCCGTGCTTCAATCGGTTTTTCCAATGTCAAATTGACGTTATGGGTGATCTGTTTGCTCTGCATTGAGAGGGCTAACATCATCATCATGGCTCCTGCTATCAGGCCGTATGCAAATTCGTTTCTCATATTATTCTCCTGTTAATCCGTAATAATCCGGCTGGGGAAGTTTGATTTCCTGATTTAATGCCAGCGCGTGAATCTTGTCTAAATACTCGGTCATTTCCTTGGTGTTCAGGCTTGCAGTAGAGCGGGGTTCGATTAATAGCCTACCGCCTATGGTCTTTCTTTCAACGATACCCAGAAAGCGCGTGGCCAGTTCCTCGTGCATTTCATCCTTGGTGTATCCGAAGTGATCCCCTAGAACTGTGTACCACTTCCACATCAAAGCGTTTTGCATGACTGAACGGGTGATTTTCCGATCTTTGATTTCAACCGTCATAGGCTTGTTCGGTAGGTTGGCCAGATCCCGTAACAGGTTATTGAATACGTATGGCTTCTCTCTGGATAGTTGGTAGATCATCTGAACCTCGCTATTATCTCTAGTGCTTTATCGGTGTTGCCGCTTACTGCGTATAAATCTCTGGCAAGCTGCTTTACCTCCTTCAATGAATAACCGTGCGCGGCGTAGAACTTGGACTCACTTCCTGCCGCGTGTTGCGCCTTGTGAAGCAAATAATGCATAGGCACAGTCATTTCATCGGATGGCTTTCTCCCCAAGCCTGCGTTTTCACCTTCGCGTATGTGGCAACACTCAACCTCGTTAGTTCCTGTTAGAATACAGGGCAGGGTTTTGATCCACGTAATGTGTTTCTTATCCTGTAAGGTTGATTGCTTGGGGAACATCAGCATTAGAACGGGATCTCGTCTTCCATTTCGTCAATACCTACAGAGCTAGCTGTGGAGGTTTGAGCGCGAGCTATGGAGGTTTCTTGATTGTGGTCTGCAAAGGCATCACCGCCCCGCGTATCCAGCATGTTCAACTCACCCCTGAACGGGCGCAGTACTACCTCGGTGGTAAACTTCTCTGTTCCTGATTGGTCTGTCCATTTTCGGGTTTCAAGCTGGCCTTCAATGTATATTTTGGAGCCTTTCTTTAGATATTGCTCGGCAATGGTTACAAGTCCTTCGTTGAAAATTATAACGCGGTGCCATTCGGTCTTTTCCTTGCGTTCGCCTGTCTGTTTGTCTTTCCATGTTTCGGACGTTGCAAGGGATAGGTTGGCAACCTTCTTGCCTGTCTGCATTGTGCGGATTTCAGGGTCTTTCCCCAAGCCTCCGATTAAAATTACTTTGTTTACTGATCCAGCCATTTTTTTCTCCTTTAGAAAATTTTGTCTATTATTGAAACGATGTAGGGGGTTGAAACTTTGAAGCTTGGGTCATTCTCGGTCTTTTTCTTGATACCGTTGATAAGCATCATGAAATATGCGCTATCCACGCCAACAAGCTGATCCTCTAGAACCTCAATGTTGTTTAAATCCAAGTCATTAAGCTGAAAGCACATTTTCAGGTACTGGCCAGCGTTTATTTGATAGCCGCGCTTGATGAATTTTCTTGTTCTTATGATCGAACAAAGAGGATATTTTGAACCCATATACACAAGCTCTTTTGTTAATAGAGCCTCTAGCGCATCTTGGTTTAGGATTACCCCGCCGCTCTTTGTCCAGTAGTTAGTGCAATGTGCGAAGTCATAATTTTTATGTATTTCTGATGGCTCACCATAGAAGCGAATTACAATCTGTATGTCGTTGGATAGCGTTATGGCGTTTGATGAAAGAAAAACAACTCTATATTTTGGCTTTTCTTCAATTACAGGAACAGGGCAATCATCGGCTTGGCTCAGCGCCTCAACAGCATCATCAAATGAAGTCTCAAGTATATCCTCTCCACCGTCCTCGGTTGCCACGCCATTTGATTGAATATGGATTTTAATACGGCCTTCTTCATGCTTAATCGAAGCCTTTGAATCTCGATTTGCGTCATTAAACTTGGAAACATAATATTTTGCTACGGCAAGCGCTGTTTCCTCTGTCTTAAAATAAACGTCATAGTCATTAACATCTTCGTTAAGCAACATTGAGGCGATGCTGCCGCCAGTTATGATAGCGTCATCTTCAATCTTTTTAATCAGGCTAATGTCGTCAATATTTGATAACCAATCTGATAATTTTTTACTTAAAACCTTGTTTATTGTTTTTGCCTTCATTTTACTTGCTCCTTATGATCAATGTTTCGCCGCCATTGTCTTTAATGGCACCTTTGATTGTTTCGCCGCCTAATACGGCCTTGTTTAGTTCGGCTTTCATGAGTGTTCTCTCTGTTTTGAAAAACCGTTCTGGAATCTTGCTCTCGTCTGTTATTTTCACGCCCTGCGGTTTTTGCCCGATTGACACCGTACCGGCAGCGCCTTGGAATTTCCTTTCCTTCGCCTCACTCAATATCCAGCGGACAATATCTTTCATGCTGTCTGCTTTGTTCTCGAATGACTTTTTACGCTTGGCGTAGGTATCGGACAGGCTTTTGTTTGCTTCGGCCATTGCCATATGTTCGTTGCGCTTGGTTAATGCCCATTCCATCAGCTCGTCATAGTCGGCTTCGGTATTGAGCATTTCCAGCTTGTCGGGGTCATCGTCTGGTAGCGTTTCAGCTATTTCGCGTATGCGTTTGAGTGTATCGACTAGCTTCATTCTGCGGCCTCCAATGGGGCTTGGCTAACGGCGGTCTTGCGATCTACCGCAACCTTATTCATTGCGTCCTGTTGCTTTTCACCGAGTTCTGAAATGATATGCGCATTTTCACCCATCCATTTTGTGATTTCCTCGGGGCTTTCAAGCTTGTCGATGGCTTCCTTGGCTTTCTTCATCCATTCAACGCGCTGTTCGCTGGTTTGAAAGTACGTATCAACACCCACGTTTTCGCGGCTCTTGTCGTACAGGGCTAGGCCGAAGGGATTGCCAAACGTCATAAAGGCGCGCTTCATTGCATCGGTCTCTGCTTCCTTGATGGCGCTCTCATGGGCTTGGCCTAGATCAACATCAATACCGTGGCCAGCGCCTACACCCTCGCGGATAATATCGCCAACTGTGATGCGCACCCGGGCAATGTAAGTAACGCCCCAACCTTCTTTTTGTTGTTGGCCGATTTTACGTTCTCTCTCGCTTACAACATTTAGAAAGACGGTTTCGCGCATCCAGGCATCAAAGCCGAATATACGGTTGGCCTCGGCGATAGCATGCCAGCCCTCGATGTATGAGACCTGTGCGCCGCCTTGCTTGCGTGCTGCAACGTGTTTGGGGTCTAGCTTTTTCTTAAGCTCTTCAATGGTTTTGTTGTTCATATTCTTGCCTCCATGGGTTAAAGTGTCTTCGGTTAAGTTCCACGCTAATGCGGCCTTTCAATCTGTTCAGGCGCACCCAGTGGTTAGATTTTGCCCATATGTAATTCTCTGGGCGTTGCTCGAATTTGCCTTTAATGCGGCTTTCAAGCTCTTTCAGGACTTCATAGGGTAGGGCGCGGATATGTCTTCGGGGTATTAGCTCCATATCCACCTCCAAATAAGTGCGAGGCGGGTCGTCAGGGGAACAAACCCCGCCTCTTTACCGCGAACGGTAATTCCTGCCATTGCGTGAATGGCGTTGTTGTCGTTTGCTACTTCGCTCTGGGTGTACAAAGTTTCGAAGGGGATCATGATTGTGCCGCCCATACGTTTGCTATAATCACAGACGCATAAAAGCAAATCCCGTCATCTTTCTTGTAAAAGAGCAAATAACCAGCCCACAATAACCAAGCACATGCTAAAATAATCCCGATCATAGCGTCACCTCAAAAGCAGCAGATAGAACGAACAGGGCGTATATAACCCCTACGAACAGGATTGCGGTCAGTGTGTCTTTAACCCATGCGCGAATGTTTCCATTGCTTTCAGGCTTAACGTGCAACTGGTGATGCGCTATATTCTTGTTTAGATACTCCTGAATGCGCTTGTCTTCGGTAGGGAAGTAAATGGGTATTGTTCCTAAGCGTGTCATGCTGCCTCCATCATTGCTTCGTTAATGTCTCTTACAGTTTCCTGAATGTCTGATACGTCATATCCAAAGGATTGAACGATTGCGGCGGCGGCTTGGATTTTATCCAGCTTGTCCCGTACAATTCTGCGCTCTAAGGAAGAGGGCGTTCCTTCGTGTACTTCCTGTTCTGTTGTGTCGTATAATTTCATGCTCTTGTCTCCATTTGTGTGTAGCCGTTCTGATTGGCTGCTGGTGGTGGTTGGTTGCCTCTTAGTTTCAAGAGGGGGAATATGTTGTATGATTGAGGGGTCATTAAATCCTCGCAGGGCATCCGAAGATGCTTTCATGTGATTGGTATGTGTAATTGTCGGCGGCTTCCTGATCTTTCAGGTATTCGATCTCACCAAGAAGCTCTTCAAGGTCTATCTGCATATCCTCGCCGCTTTCCATGTCTGTTTTGATTAGGTCAAAGCGCTCTTCTAGGTAGTTCGTGCTGAACTCGTTTAGTGCTGCTTCTACTGTCTGGATGGTCGTCATTTGTTTGTTCCCTTTTGTTGAATTGAGTATTGGACAAATTGTCCACCAAGTCAACAACTAAATTAGACATTTTGTCTATTTTTTCTTCACATCAGGAAACACAAGGGGTAGGGTGGGGTATGGGATTGCAAATACTAAAGAATCGCTTTAAAAATCTCCTTATGAGAGAGAAGCAAAAGCAGCCGCCGATTGTAAAAATGACAATCACTGGCACCATTAATGAAGTTTTGGATGATGTAAGAATTATCCGCCCGCATAAAGCTGATTCCCACGCACAAATAAGCATACGTATTAAGGCCGTAGAGGGCTCATGGATGGAGTGGTACGATATACCATTGATACATGGGGAGAACACAACAGTGCCTAAGCGTAATGTCGAGCAAATCTATAACCAAGGCCGTATCGACAAGGAACAGCTTCAAATGCTTATGGATGCAATAGATCAATTCTCACGCATTACAAGGGATGATAAAGAGGCCAGCTACGGCAAAAGATACCCTGGTACCCACGAATAACCCCACAAATTACACACCCCCGCCACAATCCCAAAATATATTGACAGCACATAAAATCATGGGTTATGTTCCCGATCCGTTCGCATTGGTTCGGGTTATGAATTTATTAAATAAAACATATTATGGTTGTAAAAAACATTATTAGAAAAGGGGAATACATGGGAAAAGACGAAGCAGTTACCGCGGCAATGCAGATACTATACAGCCTGCAAAGGAAAATAAACGAGACTATAGAGGAAGCGGAGCGGATTCTGAATAACCCTGATTAGCCATACATTCCGCTATCAGGTCGTCTTTCGATTTGTGGTAGTTGGGGTCTTTGCTGGCGGTCATGTGGGTATCCATTAAACTGCCTATAACGCCCCCAACTGCGCCGCCAGCAATACCAAGGCCGAAGCTCATAGTATCTGATTGGCCAGCAGCAGAATTAACTGTAGCGGCCTTTACATGTCCTGCCATGCTTTCGCATAGTTGCAAATCACTCTCATATTGATTTTGTGCAGCGGGTTTGATTGGCGTTTGATGCGCGCAGCCTGAAAGTATAACCACGATAATAAAAGTAAGCTTTTTCATTTTAATCTCTGACCACAAATGACTTATTTAAACTATCATCGGTACATTCAATCCCGCGGGCGTCTGCTATTTCTTTGAATTTCTGCCCCATTTCCTTTTCATAGTTTATAGATATTCCTGCGCATAGGTCTTTGGGAGTAGCTGTTTCGGCGCGCTCATATATCCCGCTTTTCCAAACATTTTCATTTTTATAACAACTCTCCAACCAAGTCTGATCTTTACCCATATCGGTAGCAAGCATGTTACATGACGCGGTATAGTTTTGAGTAGCGCAGCCTGAAAGCAAAAGCCCGGCTATTAAAATATATCTCATTTTTTTTCTTTCTCTTTTTGTTGAATTATAGCATTTAAAAAAGCCTTATGCGGATCTTCTTCTGGCATAAGGCCTGCTGATTGTTTGAGCAGTTCTACAAGTCGCTGCTCTTTTGATAATATTTGTGTTGAATTCGCATTCATATCACCCTCACCAGAGAGAAGCCATTTCTCATTTACGCCAGTTATTTTACAAAACGGGGTTATAAGGTGCTGTTTTAGGGGGCTGCGTGATTCATATTTGTAATAAGCATCAGTGGTCATTTCTATGCCTAGAGCCTTAAATTTGGCTGGCATTTCCTTTGCGTCAATACCTAAGCCTTCGCGCGCCTGCTTCGTTCTGTCCCAGATTTCTTCCATAATGTATTCATTCCTGATTCAGTCCTCCATGTCATTTGACAAATTGTCGAATTATTTATTGACATGTTAGACAGATTGTCCAATACTGCTTTTATGAGTGATGATTTTTGGACAAAGATATTTTTTCTCGGTGAGCGCATAGGGCTTACCAGGGTCAATATTGAGAAAATGAAAACACGGGGTTATGTACCCCCAAAACATCATTCCAAACTTTTGAAAGAGGCAAAAAAAACCAGAACGCCGCTTCCATATGAGGAACTACAACCAGACGCGCCAACGTCTGCCTAGTGAATTTACCAAGGCCGCACGCCAATGCGGTTTTCATAAATTTACCAGTAATAAAAGGGGTTAAAGCACAAGTTATCCACAGCGTCAATAGTTTTCTCGAAGCGCTCTCACTCTCAAACACTCCGAGAGTTCTTCGAAAAGATTATGGGGCTGCGGCGTGGAAGGACACGCAGAACAAACGTGACCAGTTAGCCGAAACTGGCGGCATAGCAAAACAAAAAGGCATTAGGGAGTTGAAAGCGTCTCCCAGTAAAGCAGGTGTCAAGCCCTGCCAGCCCTAATAAACACCGTTACCGCCTACGGTGTCTAAACAAAAAAGCGGCATTTACCTTGCGACGAAACCGGATATCCATTCGAGACAATCCAGCGTGAAGCACCGAGGTTCATTACTCAAATCAACTCAGGGAGAGGTAGCGTTTAAGCAACGGGCTTCTCCCACCATTTACGTGTTGGGGAACACTATGCGATTTCTAGAACAAGAAATTCAAATTGCCATAGCGCACTACCTAAAGGGTTTAGAGGCGCACACTCGCAAGAGGTTTACCTTCTTCCACGTTCCCAATGGGGGCAAGCGGGGTAAGTCCGAAGCAGCGAAGTTAAAGGCTATGGGCGTTCGCGCTGGCGTACCTGATCTCATTATATTTTTCAATTCCATTATCGCGCCCCCTCTATTCATTGAGTTGAAAGCAGGGAAGGGCAGCTTGAACGTCAATCAAAAAGAATACCACGCCCAGCTTAAAGAGCTGAATTACGAAGTTCTAATTCTAACGGCTCACGACAAGCGGGACGGGGTAGACCAGATCGAAGCAATCATGAAGGAGAAATTAGCATGAAATGGCCATTTGTAAGCAGAAAAAAATACGACCTTATTGTTCAAGTTAAGAACGAGTACGCCAAAGAGTGTGTTGAGCTTAGACGGGAGTGGGCGCAAGAGTTCCATAACTATATGCAAAATACAAATATGCAAGCAATGAAGTTTTTAGAGTTTCGCAGACATGTTGCTAAAACAGCCCCCCAAGCCCTTAAGAAACGCAACGCTAAAGGCCAATTCACAGGGGACACATGGTAGACTACACCCCTGAAAACATACGGTTTAATCATACATTATGGAGGAAAAGTTAATATGTTTACAATGTTTCGAGGTGACATAGCCTTATCGCCTGAATTTGATTATTCAAATGCCCTATCGCATCAGATTTCACCAGAGCAATCCGCGCATAAATGGTACAAGCATTTTTTTAAGCATGTCCAAGAGGCTGGGCCACGGTATGAGATGCCCCGTCCTAGAATGTACAACGATGAGCCGTGTTGGATTGGTGATCTAAAACCCGAGGGTTCCGCTTTCTTAGAAGACGGTTATGTGTGGGTTTCAACGATGAAATGTAAGCATGTAATCGTGCATGAAAGTAAATTACGCGAGCCGGACAATTCCGATTATATCGAGCATTTCAAAAAGCCAGTTCAAAGCTATCATTATAGAATTTCCAGTAGTAAGCGCAATAAATCAGAAATTAGAACGGTAATAAACAGGGCTGGGAAATAATGAATGAGCATTTCACCAACCTCCCCCTAATAGTCCAGCACTTCATGAACGACTTCTGCACGGAGCATGGCACAACGATTTACAACCTCCGCAACGCCCGTACCGAGAAGAGCAAACAACTCCGCAGGGGGCTTATAAAGGCGTTAAACGTGCGCTTTGGGAAACTGGATGATTTAAACAAGGTTTTCGGCATGTCCGAAGCGGAAATGAGGGCGGTATGAGGCATATCAGCGTAGTTGTGAAAGAGATTGTAATGAATATGTGCCTTGCAACGCCATGCAGGGAAGAATTTAGGGCGCGTGTCGCTCTTAGTGTTGAATCCGGCTTGTTTGAAAAGAGCGAAGCCGAGCATGTTTTAAATGAGTTTGATCGGGAGGAAGAATGGCTGGATTTATAAAATTATACCGCTCAATAAACACGTGGGGATGGAGGCATAAGCCTAACACTTTTTCCGTGTTTTTGTATCTGCTTACAAATGCGAATTATGAGCAAAATACGTTCGAAGGACGCACCATAAAACGTGGGCAACTGGCGGTTTCATTGGATTCTATAGCAAGGGCAACAGGCATTTCGATACAGTCCGTTCGCACAAGCCTAAAACACTTAAAATCAACAAACGAAATAACAATCACTTCAACCAATAAATATTCAATAATATCAATAACTAAGTACACCGAATATCAGGACATCGACAAGCAACCTAACAATCAATCAACAAACAAACAACAAACAACTAACAACAATAAAGAAGGGAAGAAGGGAAGAATAAAAAAATTAAAAATAAAAAAACCTGAAAATGTTTCAGAGCAGACTTGGAATGATTTTGTAGCACACCGTGAAAACAAAAAAGCAGAAATAACCGAAACCGTTCTTGATAGCATCGTTCGTGAAAGTGAAAAAGTTAACTGGTCTTTGGAAGAAGCATTGAAAGAAATGATTATCCGCAACTGGCAGGGTTTTAAAGCCGAGTGGGTGAAGCGTAAAGAAAATCAAGCCATAAACGGCATGGAGATAGCACTATGAATTTTTACGACATCGAAATCGAGCAGTGTTTGCTTGGCGGGTTACTGGCAAACCCTGTACCGCTGAAACTCAGTGAAGAGGACTTTCACGACATCGAACATTACCGCCTGTTCAGAGATATACAGGGCGGCAAGCGTGTAAAGGATTACGTAGGCACGAAAGAGTTTGATTATGTCCGCTCACTGGTGGATGGAACAATCACGCATTTCGAAGAGAGCTTGCAGGATTACGCCGATGTTCTGAAAGGTTTAACGCAGAAACGCAAACTTCACGACACGGCCAAGACCATGCTGGAAATGCTGGACGGGAAAGACGCAACCGAAGTAGCAGCGTATGCGCAAGGCCGCTTAGAAAACACAATCTCGACAAACAAAATCATGACCTCGCAAGAGCTAACGCAGATCATCGCGAATGAAACCGAGCTTCCCCCGAATAAGTTTTCTACAGGGTTTAAGGGGCTGGATAACGTAACCGGCGGCGGTTTGTATGAAGGATTTACATACGGGTTCTGCGGTGCCGAGAAGATGGGAAAGACCACGTTAGCACATACCCTGTCATTCCAGCTTAATACCCCGCATTTGTACGTTGCCATGGAAATGGGCGCAAAGCAGATACACCAAAGAAACATTGCGCGCGCAGCCGGATTTAACTCATTGGAGTTTTACAAAGGCACCGTGAAAAAAGGCACGATTGAAACCGCCAAGACGAACGATAACGCCTATTACGCCGACCTGATAGGGGCAAATCTTGACGAGATACTATCTGAAATCCGCGTTGCCAAAATAAAATACAAAATTACGGGCTTTATTCTGGACTACTGGCAGCTAGTACAGGGGCAGGAGAGAGGCCAGAGCGAAGAGAAGCACCTTCGGGACGTTGCACAGGGCGTTGCCAACTTTGCCCGTAAGAACAAGCTTTGGTGCGTTCTATTGGCGCAGATGAATCAGGACGGGAAACTGTTTGGCGGTAACGGGCTTAGAAAGGCTTGTGACCAGCTTTACATGATACGCCAGCCCGAAGGACAGGAACACACCCGCTGGTTAGAAATGGACGCATCACGGTACACGATCAAGGCTAATCTTGGCAGTGAAGAACGCGGATGGGTAATGATGGATTTAAAATCCGGCCCGTACTTTTTTGAATAGGAGAGCAGCATGACCCCCAAAGAAAAACAACTCAAGGACTACATATCCCTGTACTGGGAGGAAAACGGATTCGCGCCGAGCTATCGGGATATGATGGAAGGCACCGGAGTGAGTTCGACATCCTTGCCCTACACCATTGCCCAGCGACTTGTGAAAAAGGGGTATTTAGAATTAATCCCGTACAGTAGCAATAGGAATTTAAAGCCTGTTTCAAGTCAAGAACTATCCGCATTAGCATTCCTCGAACAGCGCGGCCTAACCCAAGACTATCAACAGTGGAGCAATACATGAGCGATAACGGACAACAATGGGAATACACCGAACACGTAAAGGGTTCTCAGCGGTACATTAAAACCCACGGCATGAGAATATCCAGAGCGCGGCTTCTCAAATCATTAACTCCGGCATTGATAGACTGTCAGCGGGAAATAGCCATTGCCTATGATCTGGTGGAAAAGGGATGGGGATATGCCTTGCTTGGAATTAAAACAACGAACATGGGGCGCGTAGGAGGGCGAGGGGAGCCATCACAGGAAATGATTGATACTATCCGCAAGAAAATCGGTAAGCTGCATAGCTGGCAATTCCAGACAAAAAAGCAATGGGTTGACGCAGTGAGTGCAATTGAAGAACATGGTATGACGGCCAGTGAGTATGCAACCCGCTTTGGAGCGCATCACAGCACAATTGTAAGCTGGTACAAGCGCGGCCTGAATGAGTATGCAATATTAAATGGGATGGGTAATCAATTATAGTTGCAATCCGCGAAATCATGGTGTAAAGTACTATAGTACCCAGTAGGTACGTCACCCGCCACGCCAATCATAGAAGCGCTGCGGGTTTTTTATTATTCAAATAATATTGCTGGCCTGATTTATACAACTGATTGAGCGCTGGCAATATTCCTCCCCTCGTAACATTGAATCCCCCAACCGCCATTCGAGCGAGTTGTTCACATGCCTCTACGCAGTTACGGGGGGAGATTTAACAATAAGGAAATGAAATGGCCAACCTCACAGTAGAATGTTATGGCGACATAAACAACGATGGGAATATTCCCGTAAAGGATAAATATCTTGGCACGGCGACGATTTCTACTCTTTCCACAACAGGCACAAACAGCACTGAACTTCCTACTGGCACGAAATACGTAGAAGTATCCAGTGATGCCACAGTGCGGGTCTATTACACATTTGGTAAGGGTTCAGCAACCGCCACGACTTCGCATCAAGCATTAAAGTGCGACCTTGGCCAGAAAATAGACTTCACAGGTATTAACGACAAAAACAACGACACAATAGCGGCGAGGATCGCTTAACCCCTCCTGCCCATTCGGAGCAGCCACAAGGCAAAGGAAACACCATGGAAGAAAGACTACTCGATATACTGAAAAACCCTCCAGAGCTATGGACGGACGAAGACAAGCGCCTAATTGACGACCAGCACAAGAAAGGCCGCAGAGCGTATGTAAAGCAGTTGATGGTGCAGGCTAATGAAGATAACGCCTAAGAAAGAGAAGTTCTCCCAAAAATACGTTGAACTAGGAAATGCCAGCGAAGCATATAGGCAATCATACAACGCCAAGAATATGACAACAAAAACAATTAATGAGGCGGCTTCGAGGCTATTAAACGACAGCAAGGTTGCTGCAAGGATAAAACAATTACAAGAGCGGCTGCAAAAGCGCCACGAAGTCACGGTAGATTCTATCACCGCAGAACTGGAACAAGCCCGCATATTGGCCATGATGGAAAAGCAAGCGGCATCGGCTGTTAGCGCTTCCAACAGTAAGGCCAAGCTGCACGGCTTATTGAACGACAAAGTAGATATAGACGGCGAGATAAGGCTCTCGATCAAAAAGAATATCATTAGTGCCAGAGATAGAGATTGACTTCTCCAGTGCCGATTGGGCGCAGGCGCTAGACCCTAAGCATAGATACATATTCATCAAAGGCGGTAGAAGTTCGGGAAAATCACACGAGGTGGTTAATTACCTGATAGAGCGTTCTATCGAAGAGGAAGACCTAAAGATTGTTGGATTGAGAGAAATCCAGAAATCAATTGATAAGTCCTCGAAGTCCTTGGTTGATAATAAAGTTAAAGAAATGGGGATTTCCTCCCTATACAAATCAGTGCAGAGCGAAGTTCGTAAACAGATTGGGAAAGATTCCGGCCTTTTTTACTTTCAGGGCATGAATGATCTAACAGCCGACAACATTAAATCCTTAGAGGGGTTTAAGATTGCATGGTTTGAAGAAGCCCAGAACTGCACACGGAACACATTAAAGGTTCTCCGCCCTACAATCAGGACGGAAGGATCACAGCTTATCTTCACATGGAACCCAAAGTTTCCCGAAGATGCTATTGACGAGTTTTGCAATCAGGTCAGGAATGAGCCTGATGTTCTGGTTATTCACGTAAATTATACGGACAATCCTTTTCTCTCTTCGGAAGTATTAAGGGAAGTTGAACTTGATAAGAAGAACAACCCTGAGGACTTTGGGCATATTTGGCTTGGTGAGTACGACACATCCTTCCACGGTCATTACTACGCCAAGCTGTTAGAAGATGCTAAGGCCGAGGAAAGAATAACATGCGTCCCCAAAAAGGCGGGTGTTGATATTATCACGGCTTGGGACTTGGGGAGAGCAGATGCAACGGCCATATGGGTAGCGCAGATAGTAGGGCGAGAAACCCGCATAATAGATCACATATCCGATAACTTTAAAGACCTTGATTTCTACGCTGATTGGATCAAGGAAAAGGGTTACAACGGCTTTCACAACTTACCCCACGATGCAGGGCATACCCGCCTAGGCATGAAGGGGTCAATTCAAGACCAGCTTAGAACATACGGGCTTACCAAGTCCCGTGTAATGCCAGCCCTCTCGGTAGACGCAGGGCGTAGACAGGCCAAGCAGCTAATAAAAGAAGCTTACATTGACGAGACAAAGTGTCAGGACGGGCTTCAAGCGTTAAGGCATGAAAAGGCAGAGCGTAACGAGAAAACAGGCAAGTGGAAAGAAATCCACGAAGACGACAGCGCGGCGGCGTTTCGATACCTCGCCCAAGCACTAGAGATAACCCCCACCAAGAAACCAAAGGCAGTATCAATGCAAATAGCGGCAGGACATTGGAAGACATAGTAAAGAAAGCCCATAAGAGCTTCGAGACCAAAAAACAATACTGGCATGATATTTACGACAAGGCCAAAGACGACCTGAAATTCCAATCTGACGAGAAGCACTCTCAATGGGACGAGGGGGTAGCAGAAGCCAGACGACAAGCCGACCTTCCTGTTATTCAAATAGACCAATTAAACCAGTTCGTGCATCAAGTCTCAAATGACATTCGCATGAACACTCCCTCGATTAATGTCATACCAGCCACGGGCGCGGACAAAGAGACAGCCGAGATATACAAGGGTCTTATTCGCAATATCGAATACAAATCAAACGCCGACAATGCTTATGATATGGCCGTTAATAACGCCATCAAGTGTTCACTCGGGTTTATTCGTGTTGACCATGACTATGAGAACGATGATGGGTTAGAGCAGGCCTTATTTATTAAGCGCGTTGTTAATCCTTTGGCTGTTTATCTTGACGACTGCATAGAGCCTGATGGATCGGATGCAATGGAAGGATGGGTATTAGAGACATTATCCGTTGCCGAGTTCAAAAAGCGTTACCCCAAGTTCACACCTGTCTCTTTCACTGATGAGGGTAAGGAATGTAAGGGCGAGGATGATGAAGTCGTTATTGCTGAATACTTCTATATTGAAGAGCAAGACCGCGTTATTACCTCGATCAATGGTGAGGTTACTGATTACACCGAAGATATGGGGGAAGTCCCGACTCGCACAGTCAAGAAACGTGTTGTGCATCGTTGTATGCTCTCTGGTCAGGACGAATTAGAAAAGACAATCTTCCCCGGCAAATACATTCCTATCGTTCCTGTCTACGGAGAGGAAGCATGGGTAGACGGTAAGCGCGAGATATATTCCCTTATTCGCAAGTCCAAAGAAGCGCAGAGAATGCATAACCTCTGGCAGTCCTTGCAAGCTGATTCATTGATGAAACAGACCAGCGCGAAGTGGCAGGCTGCGTCAGGTCAGATTGACGATTATAAAGACGATTACCTCTCCCCCCATAAAGCAGCCGCATTGCGTTATGAGCCCTATGATGATGCTGGCAAGCCTCTCCCTCCACCAATACCCATTGCCCCCCCTCCATCCCCTATGGGTTATGTTGAAGCCCTTGTCCAATCAGTTGACCATATCCGCTCCACTTTGGGTATATACGGCGCAGGGGTAGGGGATAGAACGAACGAAGTCTCAGGCGTGGCTATTGACAGCCGCAAACTGGAATCCGATACAGCGACTTATCACTTTGGCGATAACCTGATTAAATCCCTAACCCATGTCGGGCGCATTCTTGTTCACGCAATCCCAGAGATATATGACAGCGAGCGCGTTATTCGTATTATTGATGGCGAGGACAAGCCCCAGCAGATTGGCGTTAATGGTGCCTTGGGTGAAGAGCAGGAACAAACAGTCGATCTTCGTACGGGTAAGTTTGATGTTCGTGTCACTACGGGTACGTCTTACGCCACGAAGCGCCAAGCCTCCGCACAGTTCTATGAAAACGTAATCGTTCGCTCCCCTGAAATGATGAATGTCGTTGGTGATTTGATGTTCGAAAATTCGGACGTTGAAGGGGCTCAGGCTATGGCCGAGCGTATGAAGAAAATCATTGATCCAAAACTCTTGGAAGAGGGCGGGGACGATCCACGTCTAATGATGCTTCAACAGCAATTAGAACAATCTCAAATGCAGCTCCAGCAGATGTCAGCACAGCTTGAAGAGAAGCAAACCAAGAACCAGACCGATGTAATGAAGATACAGGCAGACCTTGAGAAAACCCGTATTGAAGCACAGATGGAACAGCAGAAATTAAACCTCGAAAGAGAAAAACTCGCATACGAACAAGCGAGATTACAAGTTGAGCAGAGTGGCTTAGCCCTCAGCCAAGAAATCGGGACAAACGTCACGATCTAACGAAAGTTAGCCCCACCTTATGCCCCCTGTTCTGGGGGCTTTTTTTTATGGAGAAATCTATGTCTGAAGAAGTAGCCGAAATGGTGGAAGCCCAAGCGGAGCAGCCACAAGTCGAGCAAACCGAAACCCCTAACGAAGAAAACGCTGCCGAGGAGCAACAGGAGGGCGAATCCGATGTGGATTACAAAGCCCGCTATGAAGAAATACAGCAACAGTACAAGACTGTAAGCAACCTCGCGAAAAAGCAGAAGCACCAGTTTAAGGAGTTTAAGCGTCAGCAGCAACAAGAGCGTGAGCAATATGAAGCAACGCGCAAGGAGCTTGAAGCATTCAAAGCACCTAAACCACCAAAAGAAGATGAATTTGATTCCGTAATGGATTTCATCAACGCCAAAATTGAGTATCAAGCTCAACAAGGCAGGCAGCCACAAGGTGAGCAGCCACTATCCCAAGAGCAATTGGAGCAACAGTTTCGAGCGAAACTCTACGCAGAACAACAGGTTCAAACCGTTGTAACGCAAGCCCAAGAGTTATCACAGAAAATACCCGATGCCGCTATGGCTTTTCAAAGCGGCGGAGAAGCACTGGAAGACCTACCCCCATTTGTAGCCCAAGCCATCCAAGAGGCAGATCAAGGCGCACTTGCCCTTTATCACCTCGTTAAGACCGGAGAGCTTGAAAGCCTTGCGAGCATGAGCCCGACTCAAGCCGCTATGGCCGTAGCAAGAGCGGAGTACGCAGGCCAGAAATACCTTACGAAGCCCACAACACAAGCGCCTGCCCCACTCAAGGGAGCAAAAGGCACTGGTAAGGCTTCAAAGGACATCAACAGCATGACGGCAGACGAATTACTCGCCTCCGTTTCTTAAACACAACAGCCCCTTTCTGGGGCTTTTTTATGGAGAAAATAAATGTCAAATGAAGTATTAACCGCCAAGAACGCGCCCGGTGTAACAGCCAAGCTCGTTGCGGCACACCTTAAAGAAAAAGCAAAGTTCATTCGTTCTATCTCTAAAGAAGACGATGCCACTTTCCGCAAGCAGTATGAGTCCGCAAGCCCGGGCGATACTGTTTATATCAAGAAGCCCACAAAATTCTCTGTTGGTTCAACACTTGATATTACGTCCTCAATGGAAGACGTAAAGCAAGAGAAGGTAGCTCTTGTACTTGATAAGCTAGCCAATGTGTCTTTCAAGATGAACTCTCTGGAAACAGCATATGACAAACCAATCAAGTATTGGAATGACGAGTTTGTTGCTCCCGCAATGAATGCTTTAGCTGCAAATATGGATCAGTGGGCTCTAGAGAAGGCTTGCGCCTTGACCTCTAACCTTGTCGGTACTGCGGGCGTTCAATCTGGCTCTATCGCCCAGTTCTTAGAAGCTGGTGAAAGACTGTTTGAAAACTTAGCACCAGAAGATGATCAGCTTTTTGCAATGATTAACCCAAAGACAAATACAGCAACTTCAAATGCTCGTAAGGGTCAATTCCAATCATCAGAAGAAATCGCTAAAATCTATAAGAAAGGCTTTATCGGCGTTGGAGAGGGCTTCACTTATCTGCGCTCTAATCTTTTGCCGACTTTCACAAATGGTGCCGATGTATCTGGCGTCGCGGTTGAGGCCTCTGTTGTTGCTATCTCTAATGGGATGACAACGCTGGGTGTTGATGGCGTTGGTTCAGGTGCGACAATCACACGCGGTACAGTATTTACTATTGCTGGAGTGTATGATGTCCATCCTTTGACAAAGCAGGCTTTGCCTAACTTGAAGCAGTTCACTGTAACGGAAGATGTAACTGAAACCGCTGGTAACTCTGTAACACTGAAGATTTCCCCAGCGATTTACTATACATCCACCGACTCACGTCAGAATGTATCAGCTGCACCTGTTGATGAAACAGGCACACTGACATTCTTCGGTAACGCTTCCACGGCCTACCAGCAAAACCTCTGCTACCACAAAGACGCATTCCGCTTTGTATCTGTTCCTTTGTATACACCAAAGGGTATGGATTTCGCGGCGACTGAAACCGTTGATGGTATTTCAGTACGCGCATTGCGTGGTTTTGACATCAAGACATCCGAGAGCATCATGCGCTTTGATATTCTTGCTGGCTTAGCACCTGTTCGAGCAGATGAATGGGCGGTTCGCGCAGCGGGTTAATTACTTAGGGGGGCTTAACGGCCTCCCTTTTTCTTTGAAAGGAAAATCTATGTCTACAGGAATCACACAAGGCAACACTTTAGGGAGTTACATTGTTAAAGCAACAATTACCCCTGCCGAAGTTGCGACCATCACCACAGCGGAGCAAACCTTCACCGTTCCGGGTGTCAATCTAAACGATCATGTAACAGTGTCCCCACCTGGTCATGAGACAGGTGTTGTGGCTGCTGCTGCTCGTGTTACTGCGGCTAATACCGTTGGTATCACCTTTGTAAACCCTACTGCTGGCGGTGTTACACCAACGGCTGGGGATTACATTTTCAAAATCTCACGCCCTGAAAACGGCGTTCCCACAACTTATGTAATCGACTAGGAGTTATTATGAAGCTGACGAAAGACGGTATCGAGAAAGATATCAAAAATCCAAAGGTCATTGAGCGCCTTAAAAAAGATGGCTGGAAAACTGACGAGCCAAAAAAGGCATCTAAGTGACCACAGCGCGTGATTTAATCACCAAATCTCTACAAGGCATCGGGGCGATATCCTCAGGGGAAACCCCCGATGCTATTGAGATTACAGACGGCCTCGATGCGCTTAATTTCCTTATGGAATCATTGGCGAATGAAGGTCTTATGGTGTTCTCACGGACCGAAGAGAATTTCCCATTAACGGGCGCTATTCAATACACGGTAGGCGCAGGGCAGGACTTCGATACAGTCCCGTTCATTCAGATTATCTCCGCTTATGTCCGTAGTGGAACGACCGATTATCCCCTCACATCATTGAGTGACCAGCAATACGCTGACATAGCCTCTAAAGACACACAAGGCTCTACAGGCGAGTTTTACAATTACAACAACGGCTTTCCTATTGGGGTTCTTAAACTCTACCCACGCCCATCAGGGACGCTTTATATACTGTCTGAAAAGCCCATTACAGAATTTACACTGAATACAGTGATTAATCTTCCCCCTGGTTGGAAGAGAATGCTTGTTAAGTTGCTCGGTATTGAGCAGGCACCTGATTATAACGTGTCAATCTCCCCAGAATTAGCAGACAGCGCACAAAAGGCTAAAGCGGTGCTTCTTAAACAAGTATCCAAGTCCAGAACGATGGATTGGCCGAAAGGCACTTATAACTTCAATATCTATTCAGGTTATAGATGAAGATAGGTTTAGTCGGCCCGACCCATGACCAACGATCCTTACCATTTAACGCGCAGAGAAGTATTAACCTTTATCCCGTAATGGACGAGCAGGGGAAAGAAGTTTCATCAATGTATGGAACGCCCGGGCTTTTGGAGTTCTCTACTTCGGGATCGGGTCCACACCGCGGAGCCTTTAAATCAGGCGATAATAGAGCGTTCTTCGTCTCGGGTATTTCTTTGGTCGAGGTTATGGAAGATGGCAGCTTTGAGAATAGAGGCTCCTTACTGTCTTCCAGTGGTACGGTCTCAATGGCCGAGGGCGTTGGAGAACTCGCAATATGTGATGGGAATAATCTTTATTCATTCACGTATAACTCGAACGTATTTACGAAAGTCTTTTCCTCGGGGCTTCCCGCATCGGTTGGGTATGTCACTAATCTCGATGGGTACTTCATTGTAAACGAGAATGACAGCGGCAGATTTTATATCTCTGGGATTAACAATCTATCAACTTGGAATCCTTTAGACTTTGCCACGGCAGAGAGTAGGCCTGATTACCTTGTTGCGCCTGTTAGTGCCTTGGGTCAGTTATGGTTGTTTGGCGAGACTACGTTGGAGCCTTGGAGCAACCGAGGGGCTGCGGATTTCCCGTTTAGGCGGGTTGGATCGAATGTTATCGCCGTAGGTTTATACGCGAAACATTCAGTATTGGAAATTGACAATACATTAATATGGGTCGGGCGCGATAAGTTCGGCGCTGGCGTTGTGTTTAGAGCGAACGGATTTAGCCCTAGTAGGATTTCAACAACTCCGATTGAGAAGAAAATACAAGAGGCCTCAAGCCCTCAGGACATTTATACGTGGGCATATCAGGAAGAGGGCGCAGTTCATATCGTCTTTAGCGGTGGCGGTTTAGAGACTTCCCTTGTTTATGACCTTTCTACCCAGCAATGGCACGAACGAGCGTTTTTAAATGCAGACGGTAATTTCGAGCAGCACCTTGGAAGCTGTCATATTTACGCCTTTGGTAAGCATTTAGTCGGAGATCGCAGGAACGGCAATATCTATCACATGGATATGGATTACTACTCCGATAACGGACGAGAAATCGCACGGGAGAGAGTTTACACCCATATCAGCGATGAAATGAAGCGCACACGCTTTACAGCCCTTCACGTAGGCTTTGAGGTCGGTGTAGGAAATGCAGACACGCCTAATCCTATCGCGGAATTATCCTTCTCTCGGGATGGGGGAAAGACCTATTCAAACCCCATTGCGAAGTCTATAGGACGGGTTGGGGAATATCTTAAAGAGGTGATGTTCCGCAGGATCGGAATTACCAAACAGCTAACCTTCAAGCTTAGAATTACAGGCAAGACCAAAATAGCAATTACAGGCTCTTATCTAACGTGATAGACGAGCCACCGATTGCCGACCCCCTTACTGATGAAACTGGTAAGGCCAATTTGTCATGGGTGAACTTCTTCCTCTCTGTAAGTGAGGGTGATTACGGGATTGATTGGTTGCCTAACTTTGTAAACCTCTCAGTTTCAGGCGCTCCGAGTATCTCAGGGCGTTACTTCCAGCTTTCAAATCAAATCGCGGTGTTCTGGGTAAAGGTCATACCCGGCACGAATACCAGCTCCACGGCTGGCGTTACGTATATCGACAACTTCCCCCTTCTCAGTAATGCGGACGGTGTTTGCTTTGCCGTTGCAGGCGGCGGCGCTGAGGTCGGGATGATCGAAGCCGCAACCAATCGAATTTACCCCCCCACTTGGTCAGCCGTGACGGTTCCGCTCACGGTTATCGGCCTTGCATTCGCAGGAGAAACATAAATGGGTTTAGCAGATCAACTTAGAATGAGTGTTGATGGTGACTACATCACCATTTCTGGCGAGAATTATTTAGCCCCGACACAATTACCCAGAGCCTTACTTGATGAGCAAATAGCAAGATATGAGCGGGCTGGCCAAAGTGGCGCTTCTGATTTTCAAAAAATTCTAGATGATTACGCACAAGGTAAAAATACAAAACTTGTTGAGCTTCTGGGCGGGGTCAGTGGCGTCACGCAGCAAAGAGATCTAGCGGCGGGACAGTCTGTCAAGCTTGATCCTTATAACTTAGATGAGCGTTATCAGAACGAGATAGCAAATCAAATTCTCACGAGCCAAGGGATGATGGGTGACGTACACTCAGCGCGTGATGAATACGTAAACTCCCAGAAATCTGAGGCATTTGGCGGGTTTATGAAATGGGCTCCCCTTGCTTTGGCGGGGTTTGGTGGGGCTTTAGCATTAGCGGCTCCGGCAGCGGCGGGCGGGGCAGCGGCGGGAGGTGCGGCAACCTCTGCGGGGACGATTTCAGGTGCTGGCGGTCTATCAAATGCACTATTAGCAGCTCCATCAGGTTTAGGCGCAGGAGCTGGATATTCAGCAACTCTAGGCTCAGCTGCGGCTGGTGGCCTTGGCGCAACGCTAGGTAATTTTGCATCAAAGCAGGCTCTATCTGGCGCAGTCAAAGGCGGCATAAGCGGTTATGCATCGGGCGGTGATCTGTCCTCCGCTCTTAAAGGTGCTGGGCTAGGTGGCCTCACAGGTGGATACGGTAATGCTCTGGGAACAGCAGCGGAACTAGGTGAAGCAGGCAGATCAGCCTTGACTAGCGGTTTAGTCGGCGCATCAGGCTCACTAGCAAACGGTGATATTCGCGGCGCTGCACTCGGCGGGGCGGCTGGCGCTGGTATGGGGTACTACCAAGGCGGTGGCTTCGGAAACACCGCAGGAACAGCATTAGACAAAGCATCGGGCATTGCAGGCGCACAGGGTCCCACTCAGGGAACAGGCCTCGCAGGCGCAGTCACAAGAACAACCAATCCAATCACTAATTCTCTTTCTAACTTTACAGGCGGCGGCGGCAGCTCATTCACAGGAGGTAATATGAATAACTTAGGTCAGGCTTTGAAGCTAGGCGGCTCTATCTATGGCGACTACACAAACAGGCAAACAAACAAAGACATTGAACGCAGGCTTTTGGATGCTAACTCACAAGCAGCAGAACAGATGCAGCCCTATCAGCAGGCAGGATTGTCGGCGCAAAACCAACTATCCCAAGCACTCGCAGCAGGATTTAATCCATCGGACTTACAGAACGATCCGGGCTATCAGTTCCAGCTTGAACAGGGCGAGCGAGCATTAGGGCGGGGTATGTCGGCGCAAGGTATGACGCAATCAGGCGCAGCCCTGAAAGCCCTACAGGAACATGGTCAGGGCGTAGCCTCCACGAGATATAACGATGCTTATAATCAGTGGCTACAGCAAAACCAGCAGCTTCAAGGCGTGGCCAATACTGGTATGGGCGCTGCAGGCGGCTTGGCTGAATTACAATACAATTCTGGGCAAGCTCAAGCGGATCGTCTCAATAAAAATAGAGACAGCCGCTCTGAATTAATTGCCTCTCTAACGGGGATGTTTGCATAATGGAATATAAAGATTTTTACTCTCGACCATCGGTTAATCAATACCAGCAGCTTCAAGATGAATTTAAAATGCGTAAACAGCGCAATTCCTTGGGTATGCAATTAAAGCAAGCCCAGATTAAAAAAATGAATCAGCCTGACCCGTTTGACCCCAAACAAGCGGCAACAGTGGCAATTTATAAGAAGTCATTAGGCCAACCACTTTCGCCTGAAGATGAAGCGGCTATCCGCACAATGTCCACGATTGAGGGTGATAAAACCTCTTGGGAGCCAAACGAATACGGGCAGATTGTGGCCAGAACGCAGCCAAACCCATATTCTACCGTTCTTGACCCTGTGCAGGCATCACAACAGGCCATAGGGCAAAGACAGCAGGAAATTGGTGTAAATCCAAACCAAAGCCCTAGAAGCCTGAATGATTTCAGTATTGCCGATTTAAAGAATATGAACATGGCTGATATGGAAGCGCAGTTAAGGGGTACGCCTGTAGATGGACAGCAGAATATTCCAGAGCAAATGCCCCGCAATCCTATGGCAGACCAACAAACTGATTTTGAAATGGTTAATCAAAACCCTAGAAATTACGGGGTGCCGACCTTGGGAGATACGGGGCCGTTCTTTAATACCCCAGCAGGAAACATTGAGACAGGCAAGGCTAAGGTTGATGTGCAAAAAGCGGGGGATATGCTTCCTATAGAGGTAGAAAAGCAACGCCAATTAAGGCAAGTGCAGCAGGATATTCCGACATCAGCAGAGCAGTTACAAAGGGACAAATTTGAATTAGAGCTGCAAAATGCACAAGCTAAATCAGAGATGAAACAAGACCAGCTTTCCCGCGCAGAGGGGAATATTATTCAAGACATGGGTCGAGCGATAGAGATGCTTGAAGAGTCAGAAAAAGGCTTCATTACGGGCGCAGCAGGAATGCCCGGTGCAGCTACAAGCTGGATACCGGGTACACCTGCCTATAATTTAGATAAAATGGTAGAATCTGCCAAATCGAATATATCAATTCAAGAATTGCAGGCTATGCGGGAATCATCCCCTACAGGTGGAGCTTTGGGTCAGGTACCAGTTCAGCAGCAAGAATACTTAATGCAATTGCGTGGCTCCTTACAAGTGGGTCAAAAGCCCGATGTTTTAAAAGAAAATATGAAAAGAGTTTGGAACACATCCATGGATATAGTTCATGGCTCACCACAAGAAATATCACAAATGGCTGCACAAGGAGCGATTGATCCAGAAAGAGCGGAAGAGTTAAGCTTCCGCTACCCTTTAAGCTTTGATGAGTTCGGAAGAAACCAGACCAAAGATGATGATATTCAAAGTTTAATTGAGAGATATTCTTATGAATAGAGAACAGGCAGAAAAAGCCCTTTTAAATGCTCATAAGGCTGGTGATACAGATTCTGCTAGAAAGATAGCAAGATTTTTAAAGCAAGGCTCGCAAACCATTAGTAGGCCAGAAGCATTTACACGCGGCATGAAAGACATGACCTCATTTGGTCTAGATGATGAAATGCGCGGATTTGGTCGGGCTATCGGTCAAAAACTTAGGGGAAATGAAGAAGACTTTTCCCAGCTTAGACAAAATGCTACACAAGACATAAGAAATGAGTTAGAACAGTCTTATGAGCAACGCCCATTTTCAACAGGATCAGGCGCAGTGGTCGGAGCGGTCGCGCCCGCTTTCACGCCCGCAGGTCAGGCATTACTTGCTAGGGTTGGCAGTGGTGGACTGGCAGCACAAAGTGTTAAAGGTGCAGCTTCAGGTGCCGCATCCAGTGGATTATACGGTTTGGGCAGTGAAGAGGGCGAGCTTATGGACCGCCTCCCGTCTGCTGCTAGCAGCGCCGCTGTGGGTGCCGCTATTGGTGGTAGCCTTCCTGCGGCATTACGTGGGGCTTCCAAGCTAAATACAAAAAAATCCCTCCCCGACAGGCAAAAAGTGAAAGAAGCCGCACAAAAGCTTTACAAGGTGGGACGTGAAAAAGGTGCGGACTTTACCGAAGATGCCACAACCGGACTTAAAAAAGCCGTTCAAGAGCAAGTAATATCAGACCCCTTCGCAAAGAAGGCCTTAGGTGAGGATGCTATAGACGCATTTTCTAAAAATATTGATTCTGCGAGTGATATTAATATGACCCTTGAAAGCTTCGAGAATATAGATAAAAGGCTCGGATCGCTTGTCAATCAGGCCTATAAAACAGGTGACGATGATATAGCAAGGCGCTACGATATAATCCAATCAAAACTAAGGGGAATTGTTGAAAACCCCGATAATATTAAAGGCACAACAGAGGGTGTCGAAGCATATAGAAAAGCAACTAAACTATGGGCTAATCAAGCTAAATTAAAAGACATTGAAGAAATTCTTGAAAACGCACAATACTATGTAGGTGGCGAAGCTTCAGGTATTAAAGCTGGATTCACAAGATTAGCTAAGAGCAATAAGCTCTATCAATATTCACCCAAGCAAGTAAGAGCCATACAAAAAGCAGCCAAAACAGGGAATGTTGAAGGTGTACTGCGTACTCTAGGCAGCAGGTTAATGGTAATCGGTGGCGCTGTTAAAGGTGGCCCAGCAGGTGCAGCGGCAGGATATGCAGCATCACAGGCAGCAAGAGGCGGCGCGTCAGTCCTAAAGGGCGCTGATGCTTCAAGAGTAGGGCGCTTGGTTAGCAAAGACGCAGTCGAGATCGCCCCAGAATTAATGCGAACACAGCCTAGAATATCACTCGAGCAGCTTTTAAGGCTTACCACTAAAGAAGCGCGTCAAATAAAACCCTAACAAATCAAACATTCAGAATGACACAGCCCCCTAGCGGGGCTTTTTTTATGGAGAAATCATGGCAGTACTTTTCACACAGCACTACTTCCAGGCCCTAGACGATGACGGTAATCCTTTATCATACGGCAAGCTATACACCTATGCAGCGGGTACTTCTACGCCTAAGGACACGTATACAACAGCGGCGGGTAATGTATCCCACACAAACCCGATTATTCTGGATGCAGCGGGGCGGGCGATTATCTTCCTTACAGGGGCGTATAAGTTCGTTTTACGTGATGTAAACGATGCGGATATAGACAACGGCACCACGGACAACGTAACGGCGTTCTCTGCGGCCACCGAGACTAATGAGGGGTTCTTTCAATCATTCTCGGGGGATGGCATCGAGACGTCTTTCACCTTATCCGAGAATCTCGGTAATGACGAAAAAGCCCTATTTATCTCTGCGGAGTTGGAATGCGTTAAAAACGGTACATTCGCAGCCGATACGGATTGGACAAAAGGCACAGGTTGGACAATCGCATCAGGTACAGCCACGGCAACGGGGGCAATCTCTACCGCTATTGAGCAATCCTCTACGCTCACACTTATCGAGGGCAAGCCTTATTCTGTAACCTACACAATCACACGAAGCGCAGGTAGTATTACTTTATCCCTCGGCGGTACGGCTGGGACTGCTCGAAGCGCATCAGGCACGTATCACGAGACAATCATTGCGGGGTCTACTCAAACTATCTCCTTCGGTACATCAAGCTTTACTGGAACACTGGATGATGTGAGCATTCGCGAGGTCAGTGGTATTGATCTGATAGACCCGTCCTTCTATACGGTAAGCGGTACGGCTTTAACATTCACAATTCCCCCTGCAAGCGGGAATAATAATATTAAGGTTCGAGCGCCATTCTCATTGATTGGCGCAGCGGGCGCGGCTCAGGTTGCGGCAGATGATGCTATCGCGGCAAAGACAGCAGCGGAAACAGCCCAAGGACTAGCCGAGACAGCACAGACAGCAGCAGAACTGGCCGAGACAAACGCGGAGACAGCGGAAACAAACGCAGCAGCCAGCGAAGCAGCAGCAGCCCTAAGCGCGGCCAGACTATCAGGCACCTCTACAACAAGTGTAGAAATCGCGACAGGATCAAAGGCTTTTACCACTCAAGCGGGCAAGCTATTTGATGTTGGCGTTTTCGTTTTAATCGCAAGTGATGCAGACGAAACTAATTATATGCATGGCCAAGTCACGGCGTATTCTGGTACGGATTTAACCGTGGAAGTCACAAGCGTTGGCGGCTCTGGAACATTGGATGATTGGAAAATCACAGTATCAGGCGTTAAGGGCGCGCAAGGCGTGGCAGGCACGGTATCAGGCGCAAGCGCAGCAACACCAACGGCGTTAGATTTGGGTCTTTTTAAAGACATAGACAATGGCGATGCCCTGAGTGAAGCAACCCAAGACGCTATTACCCGCGCAGCCCTCGCAGGAGCCACGGCAAGCGTATCAGTAAACTCACAGAAGATAGTGGACGTTGCAGATCCCGAAAACGATCAGGATGCGGCTACCAAGGCTTATGTTGATGGTAACGGGGGTGGAGTTGTATTATTGGGTTCCTATACAGCAAGCAGCGATACGAGTGTCGATATCGGCTCTGGTTTAGACTTAGATGCTGCGATTGATGGAACTTATGATTTGTATATTTTGGAGTGTGTCTCTGTAAAATCTCAGAATGATAATACTCCCTTACAAATGAGGACATCTACAGACGGCTCTACATTTGATAGCGGTGCATCGGATTATGCTTGGGTTTCAACCTTCTCTGTACAGGGTGATGCTAACCCCTCTATCAGTAGTGATGCGGCGGATTCATTTATAAAATTAAGCGCCCTTGGAAATGGTAATTCAACTGGTGAGTTATCTAATTTCACAATTAAAATTTTAGCCCCTTCCGATGCTGAATATACGTATTTTGATATATCTGGAACGCAACTCAATCAAAGCGCCAACATAACTAACGTAGGCGGTACAGGTATACGTCTTGCGCAATCTGATGTGAATGCGCTGAGAATATTTTTCGCCACTGGTAACATATTAAGCGCAGAATTTTACTTATACGGAATAACAAAAACCTAGGAAAGTTATGACATGCCAATGACACAAGAAGAGCGTGATTTAGAAGACGCACGGAATTTAAGAAGCCAAATCGATAACCACCTATCCGCATACCGCTATAAGGTCGAGACAGGCGGTATTGAGATCAATGGCATAAAGATACAAACAGATCCCGCTAGCCGTGCCAATATCCTTGGAGCCAAGCAACTCGGTATTTCTATCAAGTGGAAAACACCCGAAGGATTTGTGACCTTATCGCCAGAACAAGTATCAGCCGTGGCCGTAGCGGTGGGAACGCATATACAGAAATGCTTTGCCGTGGAAGCCGCGCTTTCATCCCAGGCATTCGATACAATCGAAGATTTAGAAACCGCCTTTAACAAAGCAATGGAGGAATAAATGATTAAAGATTTTTGGACAAACAGCCTGACGAAAAAAGGCCGTATTATCGTAGGTGTATCACTGGCAGCGCTTATCCTTGTGATGGTGTTTTTCGGCGTATCGCATGATGGATTCGAGGGACTTAATAAATAATGGAAGGTCGCAAGGACATAACACTCTTCGAAAAGCACGCGCAGACCATACTAACGGGTGTTGTTGCCGCTTTGATTGGCTGGGCGGGGATGAATGTATCGACACAAGGCCAGCAGATCGCGGTTTTAACGGTGCAGATACAAGCATTAAACGCGCAGATTTCAGACTTGAAAGAGTTCGCAAGGCAGCCCCGCTTTACCAAGGAGGACTTTCATTCTCTTTTACAACCATACGTCCAGCGCATCGAGGACAATCAAGGGAAGTTGAGCAAGCGTGAGTTGTGGATGGACAACGTAGAGAAGCGTATTCGTGACTTAGAGGTGAAGAAATGAAGCAATTCCTAACCCCTGTAGTTGTGATCGGCGGCGTAGCAACGCTCGCATCATTCGCCTTTGGGTTTTACTGCATTGATAATGGCATTGACCTATTAGGCGCTGCGGCCTTTATCACGCCTATTCTGGGCAATACTGCGGTGTTTATCAATAAGGGGGACAAATGACAACCTTTCCCCACGATGAAGCCAAAAAGTACATAGAGTGGAACTGGCCGCGATTTAAGCCTAGAGAGTTCGCCTGTAAGTGCTGCGGGAATATCCTGTTCACACAAGACACGGTAAAGGCTTGGGATGCTATTCAGGTAATGCGGGATGATTTGAAGGTGCCTATCTCTATCAACTCCGCATACCGCTGCAAAGTCCACAACGCCAATGTAGGGGGAGCAAAGAACAGTATGCACCTACAGGGTATAGCGTTTGACATACCCATTACAGAGTGGCTTCCAAGGCATAAAATCCACGCCGCCGCACGTAAGGCAGGGTTCAAGGGATTTGGGGATTATGACAGCTTTGTACACATAGACACGCGGGATTACCCTGCATACTGGGATAAACGAACATGATATTACCATTCATTATTAAATACCGCCACTGGATAGGCTACGGGCTTGCTGTAGCGGCTTTAGCGTTCTCTGTCTGGTATATCCACAACGAGGGCTACAAAGCCGCTGAAAAGGACGCTCTGGTTAAATCTGTAGAAGTAAGTGAGAAACGAAATGAAATTGCTAATAACCGCCCTGATACCAATACTTTTCTTAACGGGCTGCTTCAAGACGACAACTGGTAACAACGGATTTAGCGTTCCTGCTTATACGAAAGAGCAGCGCGCGCAAGTTCATGATGAAATTACCGATAAAGAGGGAAAAGTGATTGCGCCAATGACGGTGGAGTTTCTGAAAGATTATAAAGTTTTACGCGATCAAGTGAGAGTGAAATGACGCAAACGCTCGTAATAAACAGTGATGGCTTCCTCCCCTGCCTTATCTGTAATTTCACCATGACGGGGATATTGAAACAATCGGCGCTGCACGCAGACGGAGCGCCACGGGTAATTTGTAAGGAGTGCGAGCAATGTTAGGAAGATTAAATTTACAGCTTATGGGCGGCTCGCGAACTGTGGGTGTGCAGCCATCCCTAAGCTACACAACAAATGAAGCGACAACGCTCGATCATACTTTTGGCGACCAGTTTACTATTTTCATTGAGTACACGGATACCAGCCCACAAACAGCGGTGAATGGGTCACACTTATTTGCTATTAATGATGGATCTTCCACTAATAACGATTTGCGAATATGGCGTAATGCGGGCGGATCAAAGGCAACGCGTTCTAAAAAAGCGGGTGTTGAGAAAATTAACGACACAATCAATGCAACTGTTTTCACGGCGAACCTGTACAGAACAGCCGTACGGGTTGATAGCTCCACAGGACTGATCGAGTTTTATGAGAATGGATTCCGCGCAATTTGGACGCCAGATAGCTATGACGCGCCAGACTTCTCAAGCCTGAATAAAGTTAATATCCTGCAAGCTCTTTCAGACGGTACGGGCATAACCGAAGATGTGACCTTGATTAAATTCGAGATATACGATCAAGACCTTGGCGCGACAGCAACGCGCAAATTAACCAGACAGCCTATTTCACTTCCAACGCCGCCTGTATCATATGACGCAGATCGCAAGGGTGTGGCGCTTCTCGGTCAATCCCCTCAATACGGTCCATTAACTACGTACACAGTATCTTACAACGGCGGGAAGCTTCTGAAATTAAACGGAACATACACGGATTACGCCGACAACTCCCACGATCCGACTGGGAATTTATACGGTGATGCGCTGGATAACGACACAATTGGCACGGTATCTACTACGGGCTTTTTCCTCGATATTTTAGAAGCGAATGTCGCAAACGAGTTCTTTGCTGTGCCTGCCGCAAAGGGGTCAACACGCTTGGGGGGCGATGGCGAATGGCGGGCGGATAACGCGGGAGTAACGAGCGGATTTTTCAAGATCGGGATTAATTTACAGGCTGCATTATTACGTTTGCAGGCCGCTGAACAGATCGGGACATTAAGCTTTATTGATTGGGCGCACGGAGAAAGTGATGCTATTGGCGCTCTCTCTACCGCTAATTATCAAGCCTATATGACGACAACGATTGCTGAAATCCACGCCGCTATGGGTAAAACTTACAACTGGGTTATCAGCTCTCTCATGAATTGGGAAGCGTATTTAGAAAGCACATTCGGAGTGACCGAAGCGCAATGGAACGCAATTAATACAGCCTTAGAGAATGTTGCAACGGCTGGCGGATATGTGTTTGTGGACAATTCCGATATCAATGGTGACGGCACTACGGCTCATATGGATGATATCGGGTATATGCGCCGCGCCGTGAATGAATCTGCTTTGGTGCTGCCCGCATTGTTTGATGTATCCGACATTGACTACGACTACATGGAAATGTTCGCGCAATGGGATAATATTGCAAACTGGTATGATGGCGCATTGGCCGATACGATTGAAGCCACAGGGACAAGTGTTAATACGTGGCTGGATATTCGCGGCGGTAATGATATAACAGGCTTCTCTGGTAAAGAGCCGGAGAAAGTATCGGGCGGTGTTGATTTTGATGCCGTTAATAGTGAGTTGTTTGAAATGGCCGCTGGATGGTCGAGTGATTGTTCCATTCTGATTTACATGAATACTGATACATTACCTACCAGCTTTTCATTCGCTGGAAACGATTCCCCATCCACCTTTTTATTGATATGCCAGTCGGGTTCTACAAGTGAGGAGTGGTTCAGGAATGTAGGAACGCCGACACTATACGTCAACGGTGTCGAGCAGGAGATAACAACGCGAGCCGATGCCTATAGCGCCATACAAGGCAATGGAAATGCGGTTATCAGGATAGATGGGGTTGATCTATCAGACCTTGACCAATTCGGACGGGGCGGCGCGTCTGCTTCCTTCGACATTGACGGTACTGTATACGGTATAGCAATCGTGCCTACTGCGAACATAGCGGCTATTGGCGATGTATCAGATGGGCTTGTGGCTCGGGGTTAATGTAAAGCATAGGTATAATTAGGTATAGATTTTATGTGTCCGCGCCTTTCGCTTCATCAATCCATTTCATATCTACACCACGCGCTTCGGACTTGCGTACTTGAGCAAGCAGTTCTTTAAGCCGCTCGTTTTCGGCGGTTAGGGTGGTGAGTTGGTCGGCTCGGACGTATTTTGTGCCGTTCTTTCCGTCTGGACCCCATGAAGAATGCCACCAATCAGGGCTTTCTTTATCGGTTTTTTCTGTATACGGTATAGCGTAAATTTCATCAGGCATATCACTCATTATTCCCTCCCAGTGCGGCGCGAATTGTTTCAAAATCCTCCTCAACTGTTTTATAACCGTCAATAAAACCAAGGCAATTTATATTAAAACGATCTAGCGCCCGCAAAGCATCCTCATTCGGCGCTCTTGTGATTAGAGGGGATAGGTGGTCAAAAAATAACGCACAGTTTTCCCAATCATGTGATCCATCTTCAATCTGATAGCCACTTTTGTTTTTGTAGGTTCTAAGCGCGTCCATTTTCAACCCCTCCAAATCAACGCTCAAACAATCCAACGCCTTTTGCGCTAGATCGGCTGTTACATCATCGTCACAGTCTGCCGCGATTGTTAGGATTTGGGTTAGGTTGTCTTTTAGGGTGGTCATGGTTCAATCCTTGGTTTGTGTTCGAAAATTATCTTTTCAGCGGCGGCAATGACTAAATCAAAGTCTGCTTCACTTACTCTTGCAACTAATCGGTTGTTATCAGAATACACTTCCAAAAATGGGTCATGCGTTGATAGGTTTTTTAATTTTTTAAAAGACTCGATAGCCCTATGTAGATCACGGCTATATTCTAACTCTTCACACATAAAATCTCCTTCTGCCCGTAGGCGTTAATGGTTGGAACGGGGCAGGGCGAGACCAGAGATATTGTCATTCTCGGTGTTCACGGGTGACGAATCCCGCTTAGCCCTCTGCCATCTGCACAGTTTACCCATTCCATGGAGTACACCCGCTAACGGGAACAGATGCACTCCATGCAAGGGGCTATTGGTGGGGGCGGTCTATGGCATTACCCAACTAGACTTCGGGATGTCGCATTGATTACCCCTAGGCATTTAAGCTACAGCCCCCATAATAGCGCGGACATATCACCGTCCGCTGGGTGTTAGTCTTCCTCTTGAAAATCGTCAAAATCAGCTTTCCATTTATCAATCATGCCGTCTGCATTTACATTCATGATAATGTAGTCGCCGTAACCGCCTCCTTCTGGGCACATCATAGAAGGTACATAACCATCTTTTTCGACAATTAAATCCTCCGCACCGTCAAGAAGCATGTAAACACCCGCATCACATACTTTGTAATGGATTTCAGCGGATACACCGTCTTTCCAGTTCATTATTTTTCCGTCTTCTAGCCTTATTTTAGGCTCCCAAGTGTCGCCAGAACGGCATGGGATAAGGTCGCCATTTTCATCTTCAACACCATTAACCTTCGCATCTTCCCAATAGCGAACTTCGCATTGTGCGCCTAGATAAACAGCGTCATATTCTTTTTCAATTTTCAAAGTTACTTTCATCTTCTCTTCTCCTTATTTACCAGCTTTCGGCTGGGGGTGGGTTAAAGCTCTCAAATCAACTACAAATGGCGCTGGATACCAATTACGGATGCGGATAATTTCTTCAACGTAGGGCTTAGTTACTCTGTACAGTTCCTCGTGATATTTTAGCTGCAATTCGTTCACTATTTTTTCAAGTGCTTCCAATTGCTCTTTAACTTCTGGCGGCATTTCCATCATCATTCCTTCTCTTCGGTTAAACCACAGACCTCACACATAGGGGATGCGTTATGGCCTTGGTATTCTTGGTGGCAGTTGCACGGATTTTGCACGGACAATTTTGGAGAATCACGTTTTGTTCGCGTAAATTGACGGACAATCGCGTTAAATGTTCTCATTGTGTTAAAAGGGGGAAACCTTACAGCGCAAGGGCTTTCAGGTCGTTTTTCTGATGGTGCGGCCGAGAGGACTTGAACCTCCACAGGATTGCTCCCACAAGATCCTTAGTCTTGCGCGTCTACCGATTCCGCCACGGCCGCGTAAAATCAGCAAGGAGGATTGTTAGCAAATAGGATTGCGGCGGGCAAGTAAAATTAGACATTTCATGCAAATTTATATCTGCATGCTCTTTCTATGCGGGTGTGATGCCTTCGGGGTCTTGTTTGTAGAGCGTGAGCGGCTTGTTATCGACATAGTCCGAAATGGGCGTAACGGTTAGACGGTGGCCGTGAGTGAGCACCTCTTTATAAGCCTGCACTTCGCCGTGGAGTTGCGCGGTGATTGTGACCAGGTCACCATCATCCAGGTCGCCCTGATCCATCATATATTGATCCCAAAGCGTGTGATAATCCTTGCCTTGGGATTCGCAGATATCGCTCATGCCGATATTGAGCAGGCCGGCGCCTTCTTGCAGGAATAAGAAGAACTGGGCACGGAAATGTTCGAAATCGAATTCTTCGGGCGTGTTTTGGTAGAGATCGTCGCTGCTATTGTCGTTCGCTGTGTTAAAGCGCAAATCCTTAAGCTCTTCGTCTGAGAGGGGTGTTACGTTTTCACCAATCTCGAAATCACTTTCATCAGCGTCAAGTAAGTCATCCAGCGCATGGTGTCCATACATGGCGGCGTGGGCGTAGTCGCCGTTGTAATCCTCCAGTTTTTGCAGGAAATCGTCCAGTCTTTGGATATAGGCGCCGTTTGTAGGTTTCGCGGTGGGCGGGAGGTCGCGGAAATTCTGGAACCCTGTCGGGCCTTTGCCCTGTAATGCGCGTTTGAAAATTTTGTTCAAATCCGGTGTGTCCATGATGACCCTGTATTATTGCTTTTAATTTGGCTCACTATTTCACAGTGCGGTTAATATGTCAAAGAAATCTTGGGCGCGTAAATGCGCTTGAGTTGAGCGTGGGTTTGATTTATGGATGGCGCTATGGAATGGAAAATCTCGATGGAGCCTGTGGAATATCCCGACGCGCTGGACTTTATGAACGCGCGGGTGGATGCCATCTATAAAGGTGAGGCCGAAGAATGCATCTGGTTGTTGGAGCATCCGCCGCTATATACGGGCGGGACGAGCGCCAAGGCGGACGATCTGTTGGAGGCGCGCTTTCCGGTTTACCCTAGTGGGCGGGGCGGGGAATATACTTATCATGGCCCGGGGCAGCGCGTGGCCTATGTAATGATGGATTTACGCAAACGCCAGAAAGCACCCGATGTGAAGAAATATGTCTGGCAGTTGGAAGAATGGATTATCCGCAGCCTTGCCGAATTCGGCATTAAAGGCGAGCGCAGATGTGGCCGCGTTGGTATCTGGGTTGCGGGCGATGACGGGCGGGAGGAGAAGATTGCGGCCATTGGCGTGCGTATTCGCCGCTGGGTTACGCTGCACGGGATTTCGATCAATGTGAACCCCGATTTATCGCATTTCGGCGGGATTGTCCCTTGCGGGATTGCCGAGCATGGCGTGACGAGCATGGAGGCGCTGGGGGTTGGGGGCGACTATGCCACGCTGGACAAAGCTTTAAGGCAGCATATTCAGGTGTTTAGTGTGTAATATTAATCCGCCGCTCTCGGGATGAGCTGAGCGCTGGCGTAGGTTGATACAAAATCAACCATTTTCTCAATATTTCCTTTTAGTTCATTGTAATAGCGGGTTTTTTCGCGTGTACCTTCGTTCATATAAAGCGCTTTGTTGATCTCGATCTGAACCGAGTGGCGGCCGCGGGCGGGGTTGGAGTAGCGCCTTATAAGCTCCACGCCTTTATAGGGGTCGTTGATGGTGACAGTGTAGCCTAAAGATTTCAGGAAATCACGCAGGGCGTGGGTGAAGTGCAGGCTTGCGGTGCTGCCGTCGCGATCACCGATCACGAAATCTGCGTTTCTGGCGTGCAGGCCATTGATAGCAATCGGCATGCGCGGGCGGGCGCTGGAATCTGGCATGGAATGACAATTGATGTGCCAGCTCTCTCCGAAGTTAAAGTGTGCCGTTTCAATGAGTTCTTCGAGTTTCTTATGGTAGGGCATGTAATAATCGTTAATGCGCTGATGCACCATTTCTGCGCTTAATTGTGCGCCATAGAGCGGCACGCCGGGTCGGATCAGGCGGCGGATCAGGCCTATGCCTGCGTCCGAGCGTGCGGAGGGCGCAATGGGGCCGTAAAGCTCGGCTGGCCAGTGGCCGCCCTCAATCAGATCAAGGTCGATATCATCAATGGCGCGGTTCACATCAATATAGCTGCGCGGGAAATGCGCCAGTAGCAGCGTTCCACCATAAGACGGGGCGCAGGAAAACAGATCATCCACATATTTGTCCTCGGCGCGCTCTAAATCCGCGCGGGAGCAGATATAGCCAAAATCCGCAGGGTAGTCCTGCCCGCTATGGGGGCTGTCGAAGATAAGGGGTAAATCTTTCTCCGGTTTATGGATTGAATAAATATGCGTCATAATTTATAAAAACCACAGATTAATGCGGTTGAACACAAAAAAATTCCGTCATTGCGAGCGCAAGCGAAGCAATCCATAATAACCAAAGTAATGGATTGCCGCGTCGCTGACGCTCCTCGCAATGACGATAGAAGAGAAAAGAAAGCCATACCATGCACGATATTAAATTTATTCGCGAAAACCCGGATGCCTTTGACGCGGCCATGAAGCGCCGCAAGATGGGGCCGCAATCGGGTGATATTTTGCGCATGGATGAGGAGCGCCGCAAGGTGATGACCGAGCTGCAGGAATTGCAGGCGGTGCGTAATGAAAAATCAAAAATGATCGGCCAGATTAAAAAAGAAGGCGGCGATGCGCAGGCGGTTATGGATGAGGTGAGTGCGCTGAAAACCCGCATGGGCGAGTTGGAAGAGCGCGACCGCAGCCTTTTGGATCAAACCAGCCAGCATTTGGCGGCGCTGCCCAATATCATGAGCGAGGACGTGCCCGATGGCGCGGATGAGGACGAGAATATCGAGCTGCGCACATGGGGTGAGCCGCGCAAAGATAAAACGCCGGAGCATTTCGAGATCGGTGAGGCCTTGCAGATGATGGACGCCGAGACCGCGGCCAAAATGTCGGGCAGCCGCTTTACGATATTGGCAGGACCGCTGGCGCGTTTAGAGCGCGCGCTCGCGCAGTTCTTTTTGGATACGCATACCGCCGAGCATGGCTATATGGAGGTTTCCCCGCCGTTGATCGTGCGGGATAATGCGTTGTTCGGGACGGGGCAATTGCCGAAATTTGCGGAAGATTTGTTCCGTATTCCTGAAAAATCGACGGAGCTGGAGAGCGAAGTGACGTCCAGTCGCTGGCTTATCCCGACTTCGGAAGTGCCGCTGACTAATATTGTTGCCGATAGTATTGTTGAAGAGGAAACCTTGCCGCGTCGTTATACGGCCTTTACGCCGTGTTTTAGATCGGAAGCAGGAAGCGCGGGGAAAGATACGCGCGGTATGATCCGTCAGCACCAGTTCTATAAGGTCGAGATGGTGAGTATTACAACGCCCGAGACTTCTGTTGAGGAACATGAGCGCATGACGAAATGTGCGGAAACTATTTTGCAAAAGCTGAAACTGCCTTACCGCACTGTAACGCTCTGTAGCGGTGATACCGGATTTGGCGCGCGCAAGACGTATGATCTTGAGGTTTGGTTGCCGGGGCAGGGGCGCTACCGCGAAATATCCAGCTGTTCGAATTGCGGGGATTTTCAAGCGCGCCGTATGAATGCGCGCACACGCCCCAAAGGCGAGAAGCAGACACGGTTTGTGCATACGCTTAATGGGTCGGGCGTGGCCGTTGGGCGCGCATTGATTGCGGTGCTGGAGAATTATTACGATGCAGCCGATGGCGGGGTATTTGTGCCGGACGTTCTAAAACCCTATATGGGCGGGATCGTGAAGATTACCAAGGATGCGATGAAAAAGGCAGCGGCGTAGATGGTTTTCAATCTGCGTGCAGGCGTTTGCGGGGTGGCGCTTTTGTTGGTGGCGTTGCCATTATCGGCGCATGCGTCTCAGTCAATGGCCGCGCCGGAATGTACTTTACGCGGGATTGTGGCCTCGGCCGTTGAGCGTGAAGAGCCGGGACGCGGGATTTCCCAAGGGCAGAGCTTTGAGTATCTGGATATAGCGGTGGAAATCAAGCAAAGCGGCTTTGCCGTTGAAGGCGAACGTGAGCAGTTTTCTACGGCGCCGCCGCCTTTTAACTGCGGGCGCGAGAGTGGTGATGTCGCGGTTTATCAGGCTCGTGATGCGGATGATTTTTCCCAAGGGGAAGGCGATTGTATCGCCGCCAAATCAAAATTCCACGCGGATGGTAATTTCAGAAGCGGCAACTGGATTTATGAAATCGAGAGCTTGCCCGCCAGCGATTGCGAATAAAAAAGCCGCGCCTTAAAAGCTGCGGCTTTTTGAATAATTATTTTTTCTACAGATTAAGGCGCAGATACTTCCAAGCTATAACCATCCTGATCCATGTATTGAGATGATGCATCGGTCAGTTTACTATCTGTGCTGGCTTCGCAAACGAAGGCAAATGTATTGACTTGCTCTTCGGAATAATGTGCACCAAAACCGGTTACGACGTCGTTAAGTATTGCAGTAAGGTCGGTTTCTATCGTTGTGAAAACCTTGTCCATACATGTGTCGGCTGCGGTTGGTGTGGCTGTTTCCGCTGAAGCGGCGGTTGCCATTAGGGCAGATAGGGACATAGTGGCGGCGGCGAGTGTTTTGTTCATGATGGTCTTCCTGTTTTATTTAGTGTGTGGAGTATCCATAACTATATTTCGTGTATATGTCAAATTTGTTCTTAAAAATCCAGATTTTGGAGAATCTCTTGCGTCGTTGACATATGGATGCGGCCTTGCGGTGGGGATTTGTGATCCCATGAGGAATGGCATTTCAAAAATTCCATGGCATCATAGGTGGATGGGAAATTGCTGGCGTCCTCGGCAATGATGATGTCACAGTCGATTTCATTGGCGATTTCGATGACGCTGGAGCCGAAACAGGCATGGGCGTGAACGCCGCCCGCGATGAATACGGGCGTATCTTGTGCGCGTACGAAATTCAGGGCGCGCTGGTTTGACAACATATTTTGCGCGTATTTTGTGAAAACGGCTTCAAGGGGCGCTGGGGTAGCGATGGTGAAATCATCGTCTTCATTGCACTGAATATCCGCGTAAGGCGCGCCAAGGGGAACGGGTTTGCCTTCCGCGGATTTATGCGTCGGCCACATCGCCCAGATGGAGCGTATGGATTTATCTTGAAGGGTTTTTGAAATTTCTGCGCCGTTTGTGAAGGCTTCGCGCGTGTTGTCATGTAAGTAGCAGCTCTGGTAATCTACGAATAGACCAAAGACCGAGCTGCGCTCGAATGCCTCTTTAAGCGCGGGGTGCCAGTCGGGTCTGGTTATTTCTGGTTGTTTACGGAATGATTTGAAAATGCCCATAATTGAATCCTAAACGTGGGGATGGAGGAGGGATGAGAGTGTATCGACACTGGCCACTTGCACCCGTGATTGATTTTCGGCGGCGGCCTTTGTGCCATCAAGGGCGGCGCGGATGTAATCATCGGGCGCCTGTCCTTTCAAATCGGTGGCATCATGCGCCAGTATGATATGTGCGCCCGCATGTTTGTTCATGATATCGCGCAGGCTAACCTTTACGCAGGCACTGGCGAGCACGCCGGCCATAATGAGAACAGGGCTGTGAATGCGCTCCAAAGACGCGGCAAAATCTGTGTTGGTCAGAACGCTAAAGCCCGGTTTGATATGAAGGGTCTCATAACATTCGGGTTTGCATATGGCAAAATCATCGCCGCCGTTTAAGGTGAAAGTGTGGGCTCTACCGCTAACCGAGCGGCCATTTAGTTCCGGAGTTTTCTTGGGCCAGGCAAAAAACTCGCGCTCGACATATTTTGCGCGCATCGCGCGGCTCAGCTTTGCCGCATTTTCGAATGCGGGGGCGGTTTCGGGGCAATGAAAGACTTTCTGGGTGTCTATGAATAACCCCGTCAGCGTTCCGCAATCTGTGGCGCGCCTGAGTGTGGCGGCAAGTTTTTCTGTTTCCATGATGCAGTAATCTAAGGGATTTTTATGGAATATGTCAAGTTAATATTCGAATTTACTTATGCAATAGCGAAGGGCTTCGTTTTTGAAAAAAGCCTTTACGGAATCCCGCAAATCATTTGTAATGGCGGTGAGTTTCTTAACATTTTTAAATTCGGCACGCAGATAAACAATCCATGAACTTACAAGACACCAATAAACGCATTCGTTTGATTATGCATCTGCGCAATAAGGGAATTACCGATACACGTGTGCTCTCGGCGATGGAGACGGTGCCGCGCGAGCTCTATGTGCCCCAAGCGATGCAGGATCAGGCTTGGGATGATATCGCCCTGCCTATCGGGCGCGGCCAGACGATCAGCCAGCCTTTTGTGGTGGCGAGCATGACGCAAGCCCTAAAGATTACTGACCGTGATAAGGTGCTTGAGGTTGGCACGGGGTGCGGGTATCAGTGCGCCGTGCTCTCGAAACTTTGCCGCCGCGTTTATACGATCGAGCGCCATAAGCCGTTATTAGTGGATGCCGAAAAACGGCTCGAGACGCAGCGTTTGCGGAATATTACCGCAATAGCCGGTGACGGCATGAAGGGCTGGCCGAAACAGGCGCCGTTCGACAAAATTATCGTGACCGCCGCGGCGAAAGACCGCCCTCCGCCAGCCTTGTTGGAGCAGCTCAAAGACGGCGGGTTGATGGTAATCCCTGTTGCCGTGGACGGGGCGCAGATTTTGCGGCTGTATAAGAAAGAAACGGGGGAGGCCTATTCTGTTAAGGATTTGATGCCAGTGCGTTTTGTACCGCTTCTGCCCGATATGGCCAAGGCCGATGAAGGCGGCGAGGGGTGATTATCGCCTTTGCGGCGTTTGATCTTCGGTCAATCTGTTGTATAGTGTTAAGGATGATCCGCTCACGCTTTCCACTCGTTTTTATAGCCTTGATCCCTGTTTTGTTTCTGCCTTCGTGTCTCAGCACATCGCAACCCCCCGCCCCTGTCAGCACGTATGGATCGAGCGCGGGGCTAGGTAGTGCGGGCGTGCATGTCGTGATGGGCGGCGATACGCTGTATGATATTTCCAAACGTTACCGCATTTCGATGCGTGATATTGCCTATTTGAACAAGTTGAATGCGCCCTTCATGCTGGATGAGGGGCAGCGTTTGCGATTGCCCCCGCCGCAAAAATATAAAGTGCGCAGCGGTGATACGCTCTACGAGATTTCCCGCATGTTCAGCACCGATACATCCGCCGTGGCGCGGCAGAACAATTTGCGCGCGCCCTATACGATTAAAACCGGACAAGTGCTGCGGATGCCATCCAGCATTCCTGCACCCACGCCGCGGCCCAAGCCAGCTAGCGTACGCGTGGCCAGTGTGAACCCGTCGCAAAAGCCGCCTGTTGGCACGGCGGCGAGAACGCGCCCGGCCAATGTGCCTGCCGCGAAGGAGGCAGTGTCGCGCCCCGTCAAAATCTCCTCGACCCCGCCAAGCCGGGCGGCATCGAAATTCCTGCAACCTGTGAATGGGAATATCATATCGGGATACGGGCCGAAAAAAGACGGCCTGCATAATGACGGGATTAATATTGCCGCAGAACGCGGGACGCCTGTTAAGGCCGCCGAGAACGGGGTGGTTGTTTATGTCGGAAACGAGTTGAAAGGATCGGGGAATTTGATACTAGTGCGCCACGCCGACCGGTATATGAGCGCCTATGCACATCTGGATAATTTCCTGATCAAGCGCGGCCAGACGGTGCAGCGCGGCCAGACCATCGGCACGGTCGGATCTACGGGCGCGGTATCGGCGCCGCAGCTGCATTTTGAAATCCGCCGCGGGACAGAGGCGATTAACCCGCAAGGATATCTGGGAAGTTAAATGGCACAGAGCAACAAAAACCTAGGGGCGCGTACATGGATTTAGATATGATCTGGATAGGATTTTACGCGCTGTTATCGCTGGGCGGGCTGTATTTGATGGGGGATTCCTTGTTCTGGCGATTGCGATCAAAAGTGGCGGTAGCGAAAATTGTGGGATTTCAGAAAAAACGCAGCAAGTCGAAAATCCTTCCTTTGGTCAGTTTTGATATGGATGCGGATTTAAAAAGCAAGGAAGCGCTTTGCCGTATGGTGAAAATTGACAGTATCGGTTACCTGCTGCGCCCCGCAAATGTCGGGGATTTGGTCGAGGTTGTTTATTTGAAAGACAATCCGAAGCGCGGGCGAGTGTATGGGTTTTACTCGCTGGTGGCTGGTTTATTCTTACAATGGCCGCTGTTTTACACAATGGTCGGTATTTTGATTGATAATTATATCCAGTCGGGCTTCGGGTTTTTATTCTTTACCGCGCTGATTATTGCGTCATTCTGGATATTTATGCGTATAGTGCGTAATTATTATTAAAGGCGCCTGCTTTGCTTTCCGGCCAAATCCTGAATG
>Ga0098074_1000129_pt1 | contig 70044 bp, 55 predicted proteins | sample 32_taG_FD_75064 | JGI IMG/M metagenome (GOLD analysis project Ga0098074, IMG submission 75064) | Marine viral communities from the Gulf of Mexico - 32_GoM_OMZ_CsCl metaG | ecosystem: Environmental > Aquatic > Marine > Oceanic | place: Atlantic Ocean: Gulf of Mexico | collected 2015-07-12 | reverse complement strand
TGATGAACAAAATGGGCGGAGGTCGTTTTCGTGCCTACAGCGCGGGTAGCCAACCCAAGGGCGAGGTGCATCCGATGTCGCTCGATGTGCTGGAGAGCTTCGGCTATCCGACCGATGGCCTGCACTCGAAGAACTGGAGCGAGTTCACCAAGCCCGGCGCACCCGAGTTCGATTTCATCTTCACCGTCTGCGACAACGCAGCGGGCGAGAGCTGTCCGATATGGCCAGGCAAGCCGCTCACCGCGCATTGGGGCGTAGAAGATCCCGCCACGGTCGAGGGCGATGGCCAGCGGCAGGCTTTCGTCGATGCGCTCAGCTATCTCAAACGCCGGATCGAGCTGTTCCTGATGCTGCCGCTCCAGAGCATCGACGAAATGTCTGTGCGCAGCAAATTGGCCGCCATCGGCCGCGAAGAAGGCGCGAGCGCCAAGGCCAAGGAATCCTGAATGACCACCGACATCGTCGTCTATCATAATCCCGAGTGCGGCACCTCGCGCAACACGCTGGCGATGATCCGCAATGCCGGAATCGAGCCGCATGTGGTCGAGTATCTGAAGACACCGCCATCGCGCGCGATGCTGGAAAGCCTGATCGAGCGCGCCGGGCTAAGTCCGAGGGAGGTGCTGCGCGAAAAGGGCACGCCTTTTGCCGAACTGGGGCTCGGCGATGAGAGCCTGAGCGATACAGCGCTCGTGGACGCGATGATGGAACACCCGATCCTCATCAACAGACCACTCGTCGTCTCCCCGCTCGGCGTCCGCCTGTGCCGTCCGTCCGAGGCGGTGCTCGACATTTTGCCAAGCCCACAGCAGGGCGCCTTCACCAAGGAGGACGGCGAGCAGGTCGCGGATGTAGCGGGCAAGCGTATCGCCTGATGCTGCTTGCGATCACGATCTTCATTGCCACCATCACGCTGGTGATCTGGCAGCCGCGTGGGCTCGGCATCGGGTGGAGCGCGATCGGCGGAGCACTGCTGGCGCTTGCCACCGGCGTCATCTCACTCGCCGACATTCCAGTGGTGTGGAACATCATCTGGAATGCGACCGGCGCCTTCGTTGCGATCATCCTCATCAGCCTCATCCTCGACCGGGCGGGATTCTTCGAGTGGGCCGCGCTCCATGTCGCACGATGGGGCCGCGGAAACGGGCGCATGCTGTTCGTGCTCGTGGTGCTGCTCGGTGCAGGCGTTGCGTCCATCTTCGCCAACGATGGGGCCGCGCTGATCCTAACCCCCATCGTGATCGCGATGCTCCGGGCGCTGGGCTACAATGCCAAGGCGACATTGGCCTTCGTCATGGCAGCGGGATTCATCTCCGATACTGCCAGCCTACCGTTGGTCGTCTCGAACCTCGTCAATATCGTGTCGGCCGACTTCTTCGACATCGGGTTCGGCGAGTATGCGCTGGTCATGGTGCCGGTCGATCTTGCCGCCATCGCGGCCACGCTGGTGGCTTTGATGCTGTTCTTCCGGAAGGACATTCCCGCCAGCTACCATGTCGCCCAGCTTCGCCTTCCTGCAGAGGCGATCCGCGACCGAGCGACCTTCCGCGCCGGATGGGTGGTGCTGGCATTGCTGCTGGTCGGCTTCTTCGTCCTCGATCCGCTCGGCGTTCCGATCAGCGCGGTCGCCGCCGTCGGCGCGCTGGCGCTGATCGCGATCGCCGCGCGCGGACGGGTCATTCCGACTGGCCGGGTGATCCGCGAGGCCCCCTGGCAGGTCGTGACCTTCTCACTCGGCATGTATCTGGTCGTTTACGGCATGAGCAACGCCGGGCTCGCCGCCGCTATAGCGGAACTGCTCGAACGCTCGGCAGAGGGCGGTGTGTGGGGCGCTACCTTCGGGACAGGCATCCTGGCGGCCGTGCTTTCCTCAGGGATGAACAACATGCCAACCGTCCTCGTCGGCGCGCTGTCGATCGACGCTACGGGCGCCACCGGCCCCGTTCGCGACGCGATGATCTACGCCAACGTGATCGGCTGCGACCTCGGGCCGAAGATCACCCCGATCGGTTCGCTCGCCACCCTGCTATGGCTGCATGTGCTGGGCCAGAAGGGCGTGAAGATCGGCTGGGGCTATTACTTCCGCGTCGGCATCACGCTGACCACGCCAATCCTGCTGGTGACCCTGGCGGCCCTCGCACTGCGATTGAGCCTCGCATGAAGCTGTTCCTCGTCTATCCGCTCGCGGCGCTGTTCGAAATCGCCGGCTGCTTCGCATTCTGGGCCTGCTGGCGGCTGGAGAAGAGCCCCTTGTGGCTACTGCCTGGGATGGTGTCGCTGGCCCTGTTCGCATGGCTGCTGACTCTCGTTCCGACCGACGCCGCAGGCCGCGCCTTCGCAGCCTATGGCGGGGTCTATGTTGCCGCGTCGCTCCTGTGGTTGTGGATCATCGAAGGCACTACGCCCGATCGGTGGGACTTCATCGGCGGCGCGGTCGTGCTCGCCGGCGCTGCCATCATCCTGTTCGGCCCGCGTGGCTGACGACCCGAATTCGGAGAATTTCTTTGTCCCGTCTGCGTCCCTTGCCCGATCCCGACACCTTCCCGGCGCTTGATCCGTCCTTCGTCCATGCCCGTCCTGCCGAGAACCTCGGTTCCGACCAGCCACCGCCGCGTATCCTGCTGCTCTACGGCTCCCTGCGGGAACGCTCGTATTCGCGCCTCGCGATTGAGGAAGCTGCTCGATTGCTGCAGCTGTTCGGCGCGGAGACGCGCGTTTTTGATCCGTCAGACCTGCCGCTACCCGATCAGATCGGGGGGGATGACCACCCAGCCGTCCAGGAATTGCGCGAGCATGCGTTCTGGTCCGAAGGTATGGTCTGGTGCAGCCCGGAGCGGCACGGTCAGATTACCGGCATCATGAAGACCCAGATCGATCACCTGCCGCTAAGCATCGGAGGCATGCGCCCTACTCAGGGGCGGACGCTGGCAGTCATGCAGGTGTCAGCAGGCTCACAGTCGTTCAACACCGTCAACACACTGCGGTTGCTTGGGCGCTGGATGCGGATGTTCACCATCCCCAACCAGTCCAGCGTGCCGAAGGCATACGAGGAGTTCGACGAGGCCGGCCGCATGAAACGGTCCTCGCTCTACGACCGGATCGTGGACGTCATGGAGGAACTAGTCCGCTTTACGGTCCTCCTGCGCCCGCACTCGGAACAGTTGGTCGACCGCTACTCTGAGAGGAAGGAAGCCGGTAAGGTCATCAATCCGGAGGAGGACATATCGACGATTGCTCTGTCCTCATCGTGATGGCCGCTTTGAGGGGTTCTTTGGAAGAGGCCGAACGTCCGGAATTGGGGCGCAAAGCTGACTGGCTCGAAGGGGCCGACAGCGGTCAGTCTGGTTTTAGCTAGAAAGCGGGCTTAGCGGCCACAGCAAATAATCGAGGTTCACGGCCTCATGCGCTTGGCCACCAGATCCTCGACCACCGCAGGCTCCGCCAGCGTCGAGATGTCACCAATTTCGTCAGGCTGCCCCTCGGCGATTTTGCGCAGAACCCGGCGCATGATCTTGCCCGACCGGGTCTTGGGCAGGTCGGGCGCGAATTGGATGACGTCGGGCGTGGCGAATGGTCCGATCTCGCTGCGCACCAGGTCACGCAGTTCCTGCCGCAAGGCATCGCTGCCTTCTTCGCCGGCTTTCAGCGTCACGAACGCATGGATGCCTTGGCCCTTGATATCATGTGGCATGCCTACGACGGCGGCCTCGGCCACCAGCACATGCTCGTCCAGCGCATTTTCGACTTCGGCAGTGCCCATGCGGTGCCCAGACACGTTGATAACGTCGTCGACCCGGCCGGTGATCCAGTAATAGCCATCCTCGTCGCGCCGCGCGCCGTCGCCGGTGAAATAGGTGCCGGGGAAGGTGCTGAAATAGGTTTGGAAGAACCGGTCGTGGTCGCCGAAGATGGTGCGCATCATGCCCGGCCAGCTGCGGGTGAGAACCAGATTGCCCTCCGTTGCGCCGGTGAGAAGATGCCCTTCGCCATCGACCAGTTCGGGGTCGACGCCGGGGAGTGGCAGGGTCGCGCTGCCGGGCTTAGTCTCGGTAGCGCCGGGGACGGGAGCAATCAGTGCGCCGCCCGTTTCGGTCTGCCACCAGGTGTCGACGATCGGGCATTCGCCGCGCCCGACCATGTCATGATACCATTCCCAGGCCTCATGGTTGATCGGCTCGCCCACCGTGCCCAGCAGGCGGATCGCGGACAGGTCGTGGCGCGTCACCCATCGGTCGCCCTGCCGCATCAGCGCGCGGATCGCGGTCGGCGCGGTGTAGAAGATCGTGACGCCGAGGCGCTGGCTGGTCTCCCAGAGGCGCCCCGGATCGGGATAGTTGGGCACCCCGTCGAACATGACCGTGCGCGCGCCGTTGGAGAGCGGGCCGTAGACGACATAGGTGTGCCCGGTGATCCAGCCGACATCGGCGGTGCACCAGAACAGATCGTCGGCGACATCCTTCCCCTCCTCGGGGCCGAACAGCAGATCGAAGGTCAGCGTCGACCAAAGCAGATACCCGCCGGTGGTGTGCAGCACGCCCTTGGGCTTGCCGGTCGATCCGGAGGTATAGAGGATGAACAGCGGATCTTCCGCGTTCATCGCTTCGGGCGGGCAATCGGCGGGGGCATCCGCGCAGGCCTCCTCCCACAAGATGTCGCGCCCCTTGCGCATCGATACTTGGCCACCCGTCCGCTGCATGACGATGACCGTGTCGACCCCGCTCGCGCGCTCCAGCGCGCTGTCGACATTGGCCTTGAGGGGAATGCGCTTGCCGCCGCGCGTGCCTTCATCGGCGGTGACGACCAGCGTAGCGTCGCAATCGGCGATCCGGTCGGCCAGGCTGTCGGGCGAGAAGCCGCCGAAGACGACCGAATGGACCGCCCCGATCCGGGCGCAGGCGAGCATTGCAATCGCCGCTTCGGGCACCATCGGCATGTAAAGGATCACCCGGTCGCCCTTACCGATCCCGTTGGCTTTCAGGACGTTGGCGAAGCGGCAGACTTGCCAGTGCAGCTCACGATAGGTGAGCGTTCGCCCTTCGTCCGGCTCGTCGCCTTCGAACACGATCGCGGGCTGGTCGCCGCGCGTCTCGAGGTGGCGGTCGAGGCAATTGACCGAGACGTTCAGCTCGCCATCGGCGAACCAGCGAATGCCGAAATCGCCCTTGTCGAAGCTGCTCTCGTCCGCCTTCGTCGGGAAGACGCTCCAGTCGAGCCGGTGCGCTTCGTCCAGCCAGAAGGCGTCCGCATCGCTGTCGATCGATGCCTGCATGGCGCGAAACCTGTCGGCCTTGTGCAACATGGCGATTTCTCTCTCCCCATAGGTCCGGCTTCGCACGAGGAAGCGCCGGCCCGTTCCATTATCGAGGCTGAACATGCCGCCTCGCCCTTCCACCACGTCGAGGATCAGCTGCGTGTGTTTCCACACCGCGAACTGCGCCGCGCCGATATAGACCGGTGTGGTGCCGATCGTGCCCAGCAGCACGTCCGACCCGCCGAGGCGGAACTCGCCGCGCGGATAGACCATCGGGCTGGAGCCGTCACAGCACCCGCCCGACTGGTGGATAAGCACGGGGCCATGACGTTCGATGATCTGGCCCAGCAGGGCTGTGGCCGCGTCGGTGGCGATCACGCGACGGACCACTCGGCCATCCGGCGCGGCACTTTGCGTCATTGGGTCATGTCCAGGACGACGCGCCCTTCGATCTGGCCCTGCCGCATGCGGTCGAACACCGCATTGATGTCGTCCAGACCGGCGGTGGAGATCGTCGCCTTCACCTTGCCGTCGCCTGCGAAATCGAGCGATTCCTGCAGGTCCAGCCGCGTGCCCACGATCGAGCCGCGCACGGTGATGCCGTTCAGCACCATGCCGAAGATGTTGAGCGGGAAATCGCCCGGCGGCAGGCCGTTGAGCGCAAGCGTACCACCGCGCCCGACCATGCCGACCGCCTGTTCGAAGGCCTTCTCGCTCACCGCGGTCACCAGCGCGCCGCGCACGCCGCCGGTCAGGCGCTTGACCGTCGCGGCAGGGTCATTGTCGGTCCGCGCGTTCACGGTCTCCACCGCGCCGAGCTTGCGCGCCAGTTCGAGCTTGGCGTCGTCGACGTCGACCGCAACCACGTTCAGCCCCATCGCGACCGCATATTGCACTGCCATGTGGCCAAGCCCGCCGATGCCGGAGATCGCCACCGCATCGCCCGGCTTGGTCTCGGTCATTTTCAGGCCCTTGTAGACCGTCACGCCCGCGCACAGCACCGGCGCGATCTCGTTGAAGCCCACATTGTCGGGCAGGTGGCCGACATAGTTGGGGTCGGCCAGAACATAGTCGGCGAACCCGCCATTGACCGAATAGCCGGTGTTGAGCTGGCTTTCGCACAGCGTTTCCCACCCGCCGAGACAGTGCACGCAATGGCCGCAGGCGGTGTAGAGCCACGGCACGCCGACCCGGTCGCCTTCCTTCACATGGGTTACACCTTTGCCCACGGCGGAAACGAAGCCGACGCCTTCATGGCCGGGAATGAAGGGCGGTTCGGGCTTGACCGGCCAGTCGCCTTCGGCGGCATGCAGATCGGTGTGGCACACGCCCGAGGCCTGGATGGCCACCTGGATCATACCCGGCTGCACTTCCGGAACCGGCACTTCCTCGATCCGCAGCGGTTCGCCGAAGGCGCGGACGACGGCGGCTTTCATGCTCTTGCTCATAGCAATTCTCCTGTATTTCTGTTGTGTTCGGGGGCGGTGCGGCGGACTTTCACCGCACCGGCCTGTCGCCTCAGAAGAAGCCGAGCTTCTTCGCGCTGTAGCTGACCAGCATGTTCTTGGTCTGCTGATAGTGATCCAGCATCATGCGGTGGTTTTCGCGTCCGATGCCCGACTGCTTGTAGCCGCCGAACGCCGCATGGGCGGGATAGGCGTGGTAGCAGTTGGTCCACACGCGCCCGGCCTGGATCGCCCGGCCGAAGCGGTAGCAGGTGTTGGCATCGCGGCTCCATACGCCTGCGCCGAGGCCATAGAGCGTATCATTGGCGATGCTCAGCGCCTCGTCCTGATCCTTGAAGGTCGTGACCGAGAGGACCGGACCGAAGATCTCCTCCTGGAAGATGCGCATCCGGTTGTTGCCCCTGAACACGGTCGGCTTGACGTAGTAGCCGTCCGCGATCTCGCCCTCGAACCGCGTCGCCTCGCCGCCGGTCAGCAGCTCAGCACCTTCCTGCTTGCCGATGTCGATGTAGGAGAGGATCTTGTCGCGCTGTTCGCTGCTCGCCTGCGCGCCGATCATCGTCTCCATGTCGAGCGGATTGCCCGCCTTGATCGCTTCGACGCGCTGCATCGCACGTTCCATAAAGCGGTCGTAGATGCTCTCATGCACGAGCGCGCGGCTGGGACAGGTGCAGATCTCCCCCTGATTGAGCGCGAACATCACGAAGCCCTCGATTGCTTTGTCGAGATAGTCGTCGTCCTCGCGGCACACATCCTCGAAGAAGATGTTCGGGCTCTTGCCGCCCAGTTCCAGCGTGACCGGGATCAGGTTTTCGGTCGCATATTGCATGATCAGGCGGCCGGTGCTCGTCTCGCCGGTAAAGGCGATCTTGGCGATCCGGCTGCTGCTGGCGAGCGGCTTGCCCGCTTCCACGCCGAAGCCGTTGACCACGTTGACCACGCCGGCGGGCAGCAGGTCGCCGATCAGCTCCATCAGCACCATGATCGAGGCCGGGGTCTGCTCGGCAGGTTTGAGCACCACGCAGTTGCCAGCCGCCAGCGCGGGGGCGAGCTTCCACACCGCCATCAGGATCGGGAAGTTCCACGGAATGATCTGGCCGACCACGCCCAGCGGCTCGTGAAAATGGTAGGCGACCGTATCGTGGTCGATTTCCGAAATGCCGCCTTCCTGCGCGCGAATACAGCCCGCGAAATAGCGGAAATGGTCGATCGCAAGCGGAATGTCGGCGGCCATCGTTTCGCGGAGCGGTTTGCCGTTGTCCCAGGTTTCCGCGATCGCGATCTTTTCGAGATTTTCCTCCATCCGGTCGGCGATGCGGTTGAGGATCAGCGCGCGCTCGCCAACGCTGGTGCGGCCCCACGCATCCCTCGCGGCATGCGCCGCGTCGAGCGCGGCCTCGATGTCCGCCCCCTGGCTGCGCGCGACCTGACCGACCACCTTGCCGGTGATCGGGGAGATATTGTCGAAACAGCGCCCGTCCTTGGGCGCCACCCATTTGCCGCCGATGAAGTTGTCGTAGCGCTCCGCAAACGGAGCCGTCATCGAAGCGGCGGGGTTTGTTTGTATGTCCATCAGTTGATCCTCTCGAATTTGCCGGGTGCTCCCGGTCGTGAGGATGATGGTTCCGCGAAAAAGCGGTGCTGAAAAGAGCCCGCCGGCAATTGCATGGGCAGACTGTCTCACTATCGAGACACTTAGGTCGGTGTATGTGTCAGCTGCGCTGCAAGCCAACCTTTTCCATCCGCCGATAAAGCGTCGCACGTCCTATTCCGAGATCTTTTGCTGCCTGCGTGGCGTTGCCACCGGCCTGCGCCAATGCTCTTCGTAACACGGCCCGTTCCGAGTCGTGGAGGGACGGGGCTGCTTCACTACCGAGAATATCGGAAGCCGTGCGGCGCGCTTCCAGGCAAGCGTCGGTCAGCCCGAAGCGGTGCCTGGCGGCAAAGGTTGCACCAATGACCAGGTCGTCCTGATCCACGGCCAGCAGGGCTGCATCTCCGCCCGCCAGATTGGCATCGACGATCCGATGCGCGGCGAAGTGTTTGCGAAAGATGCCACTTTCGATCCGGCGCGCTGCGTCCTGAACAATCTTCTGCACCAATATCCCCATCGCGGCGCTGTGATCGTCGCGACAATTCGAAATATCGAGCGCGCCGACAAGCTGGCCGGTCGCATCGCGCACTGGCGCATCCATGCAGCTGATACCAATGTTGCGACTGGCGAAATGTTCGTTGCGGTGGATCGTGACGGGCCGACCCTCGATCAGGCATGTGCCGATACCATTGGTGCCTTCCCGGCTCTCGCTCCATACCCCGCCGGGGGTCAGACCAACTCGCTCAAAGAGTTCGCGATCGCCAGCCAGGCTGCGCGCTTCCAGCACGACGCCGTTATTATCGGACAGCATCACGGCACAGCCGGTAGCGGAAACGGCCTGGAACAACTGGTCGAGAAGTGGCCGCGCGACGTCCAGCATCAACTCATGGCGCTGCCGTCGTTGGGTGAGGTCGCTACCGGACACGAGTTCCGATGCGCGATTGGCCCCGGCATCGAGACCATGCCTTAGGCCGGAACGACACCAGCTCGCCGCGACAAGAGAATGCGCGGCACTGGATGAGGATTGCAAAACCTCTTCGACAATTGCTTCATGCCGTTCCGTCATCGTGCCCCGATACCGCAATTCATCGAAAATCGCTAATTTCTCGAGGGTGTCGCTCAGGCAAGGCTGCAACCTGCAAACAAGATCAAGGTCGAGCGCCACGTCGCATTCTTCTCAAGCGCGGTCGCCGCCTTGCTACGCCATGATGAATACCGGCACCCAAGCCAACAGCGGTTAAAACACGGCGCGATCTTTCAAACCGCCTCGATCAGATCGTAAGGCACCAATGGAGTCTACGGTAAACTAATAGTAGTTCTCAGGCGAAAATCTCAGTCACTCGAATGACCGGTTTTAGGGCGTTTTCCAGACCGGCAAACGTTGGGCCGATTTGCACTATAACGCTTTCGGCAGCTTTCAAACGTAAGCCAGTCAAAAGCGGACCGACGGCTAGCGGCCCCATTCCTGCCGCAGCTCAGCCTACGAGCTAAGTGAGTAAGAACTATAAAAAGATCGCTAGGCCCGCAAAGATAAGCTCTCGTAGGGGGACCGATAATGCTCCTGACCAACAGGCGGCCAGGGTACCGGATCAGGGCGTAGCGTAGAAGCCGGTGTAATGTCCCCATGGCTGGGCAACGGCTATGCTTTTCACCGAACCCGGATATCGCTGTTAACTGGACCCCTACTTTTTCGCGATACGCCCTCTGACGGGAGAATCGCACGATGAAAATTCTACTGGCTTCGTTGGCGTTATCTGTCGCTTCGCTGAGTGGCGCAGCGACACCAGTTTGCGGTACCGCTTATGCAGATGGGTGCTGTAAAACATGCAGCAAGGGCAAGGCTTGCGGCGATAGCTGCATCGCTCGGGATAAGACTTGTAAGAAGGGCAAAGGCTGCGCTTGCGACGGTTAGTCTACCCGCTTTTCCCCATCCTCTTTTGATCGTCAGAACGCACGTGGCATGGCGGTAGTCGCGCGCGCCGGGATCAGACGACAAAGGAAACTCTTCTCTCAGGTCAAGAGCGGACGGAGAGGGAAAATGCTGGACAGCCAACGCCGCGATGGGGCATAATTTTGATGTCGAATACCGGCGACGATCTGGACGTGTGGTCAGAATTGTGGGAATTCAACTGGCGGCGAATTAGTAGGAAAATGATTTCAAATCATTAGGTTGCGACCTAATAATCCCTCCTGCTCCGCCACCCACTTTTTCGAGCGGAATGGCGCCCAGTGGTGCCGATCAGCCGCAGTTCGGCGGGACAATCGGGGAAATTCCGCCTCGGTGATTGCATTCGCTCCGTATCTGTTAACTAGAAGCGGCGCGGGGTCGCTGCGCGTCGTTCGGCGTCTGGATCGCCGCGATGGCTTTGGTTCGGGGGGCGGAATGAAGGCAGGGCTGGGCAGTCTGCGGCGCATGCTATGGGTCATGGCGTTGGCCTGTGCCCTGATCTCGGGACCCCACCTGGCTGCCCAACCGCCGGCCGGCACCTGCTTCGCCGTCACTTCTTCGGTCGCCGCGCCCGATCGGTCCGATCTGCAGTGCGCCGGTGCACCGACCGGCTATCGCGGCAGCGTCCTGTGGCTGCGGCTGCCGGTTCCCGCCAGCCAGTCCCGCGATGCGTCGCTGGCGATGCACACCACGCGGTTCGAGCGAATGAGCGTAATGTTCGAATATGCCGATACGCTCGGCCCGCGGCATACGATCGGCCGGGGGGATTTCGCCGACAGCTGGCATATTGGCGGGCAGGTCGCTTTTCGCGCGCGCGGCGACCAGCCCGCAACGGCGGTCTGGCTGCAGATCGCGGGGCTGGAGGATTACAACCTGCTGTCGCTGCGCATAGTGTCCGCGCAGTCCGCCCAGCGTCAGTTCGAGCTGACGGCATTTGCCATCGGCGCCGCGTTGGCGTTGCTGGGCATAGCCGCCCTGTTCAACATCGGCCTCGCCGCCAGCATGCGGCGCAGCTTCTTCCTGTGGCATGGCGGCTGGGCTGCGACCGTGATGGTCTGGGGCCTGGTCTGGTCCCAGGCCGGACTGGCGGTCTTTCCTGCAGCCGCGGGCACGGTGTCGGCGCGGCTGGCAACGGTGCTTGCCTGCCTAGCGATCATGTTCGCGACCTTCGCCACCGCATCCGCCTTGCGCGACGCGCTGCCCCGCTGGCCGCTGCGTCTGCTGGGTGCGCTCGGGGTGCTTGTCCTCGCGGCAGGCGTCGCCAGCGGTCTGCCCGGCGTCGATATCGGCCAATTCGCGCCGGTGCTGATGATCGGCACATTGTCATCGCTTGCTCTGGCCACCGCCTGTATTGCCGCGGGGTGGAGGAAGGGCCACGGCGCCGCCCGCGATCTGGCGATCAGCTGGGCGATCCCCATGGTGACGCTGGCGATGACCCAGATCGTCGATCTCGACGCGATCCTGTGGGGCGGGGGCGACAAGGTCCTGATGCTGTATGCTTCGGCGCTGCAGGTCGTGTGCCTGACCGGTTTCGCGACCGTGCGGCTGCGCGCGCTGCGGATGCAGCGCGACCGGGCGGTGGAGATCGGCAAGGCCCTGGCCGAACTTGCCGAACGCGATCCGCTTACCGGCCTGCTGAACCGCAGGGGCTTCCTCGGCAAATACGCCGAGGCATTCGGCGGCGCGGCCGGCAGGCCCGTCGGCCTGCTGCTCATCGACGTGGACAAGTTCAAGGCCGTCAACGACGAGTTCGGGCATCAGGCGGGCGACGAGGTGCTCGTGACGCTCGGGCGCCGGCTGGCATCGTTCGAGGAGCGTTTCGGCTGCCGCGTGGGCAGGCTGGGCGGCGAGGAATTCGTTCTGGGGGTGAGCGGGGTTGCCGATGGCCGGCTGGTGGAGCTTGCGGAAACGGTGCGGTCCGAACTGGCCGAATGCGATTTCGGCGCAACCGCGCCGGGGCATCGGATCAGCGTCAGCATCGGCGTGGCGCAGGGCGCGGCCGACCGGCCGTTCCAGGCGCTGTACCGGAAAGCCGACGAAGCACTCTATGCCGCCAAGCGCGAAGGTCGCAACCGGGTGGTCTGCGCCGATCGCGATATCGAGAGCGACCACGCACCGGCGTTGCAGCAGGTGTCCTGACTGGTTTTTCAGCGCGCGGCTGCACTGGCTCAAGGGTGTGGTAGTGCTGCGGCGGCGTCCACACCGCTACGGCCTCCGCGCTACTCGGGAGCCTGCGCCGCGAGCATATCCATCATGGTGCGCGCGGCATCGCGGTCGGCGGGGTCTTCGAAGGCGACGTCCAGATCGGGTGCGGCATCGAGCATGTAGAGCAGGGTCCACAGCGCGAAGCGGTGGCCGCGATCGCGTTCGAGCCCGAAATCGACGCGCATTCGCTCGACCCCGGCGGGGAGCGCGGCCGGATCGACCTCGGCCAGGTCCTGGGTGCCGAAATAGCGCTGCAGCAGGTCTTCCATCTTCATTCTACCGCGCTAGCGGACCGGGCGGATCGTGCAAGGCGCTTGCACCCCGCTGCACGGCGGCAGAATTTCTTTGGGGAACGGCAATAGGCTGTTAGGGGCCGCGCATGCTTACCATCGACGGTGTCACAGTGCGGCTTGGCGGCCGGACCATTCTCGATCGCGCCAGTGCTGCCGTGCCGGTGGGCGCGCGCGTCGGGCTGATCGGGCGCAACGGCGCCGGCAAGTCGACGCTGATGAAAGCGCTGATCGGCGAAATCGAACCCGACGAGGGCGAGATCGCCAAACCGTCGCGCGCGCGGATCGGCTATATCGCGCAGGAAGCCCCCAGCGGGACGATGACGCCCGAGGAAGTGGTACTGGCTTCGGCCACCGAACGCGCCGAGCTGCTGGCCGAACTGGAAACCTGCACCGATATGTACCGGATGGGTGATGTCCATGATCGCCTGCTCGCCATCGATGCCTACAGCGCGCCGGCGCGTGCAGCGAAGATCCTGAACGGGCTAGGCTTCGACGAGGAGATGCAGCAACGTCCGGTGGAAAGCTTTTCCGGCGGCTGGAAGATGCGCATCGCGCTGGGCGCGCTGCTGTTTTCCGAACCCGATATCCTGCTGCTCGACGAACCGTCGAACCACCTCGATCTCGAAGCGACCTTGTGGCTCGAGAACTTCCTCAAATCCTATCCTGCCACGCTGCTGGTGATCAGCCACGAACGCGACCTGCTGAACAAGGTGGTCGACCATATCCTGCATCTGCAGGGCGGGGCGCTGACGCTATACAATGGCGGATACGACGCGTTCGAAAAGCAGCGCGCCGAGCGGGCGGCCCAGCTGGCGGCGGCCAAGGCTTCGCAGGATGCACAGCGCGCGCGATTGCAGGATTACGTCGCCCGCAACAGCGCGCGTGCATCGACTGCCAAACAGGCGCAGTCGCGTGCCAAGATGCTGGCCAAGATGCAGCCCGTCGCCGCGATGATGGAAGACCCCACGCTCACTTTCGGATTTCCCGATCCGGCGGAACTCAAATCCCCCATGATCACGCTTGAACAGGCGGCCGTGGGCTATGGCGATGCCCCGCCGATCCTGAAGCGGCTGAATTTCCGGATCGATGCCGACGATCGCATCGCGCTGCTGGGCCGCAACGGCAACGGCAAGACCACGCTGGCCCGGCTGCTGGCTTCGCAGCTCGACCCGGTGGAAGGCAAAGTGAACGCCCCGGGGCGACTGAAGGTAGGCTATTTCACCCAGTACCAGGTCGAGGAACTGGCCGGTGAGGACACGCCGCTCGACCTGATGAACCGCGCGATGGAGGGCGCGGCGCAGGGCGCCGTTCGCGCGCAGCTGGGGCGGTTCGGCTTTTCGGGCGCGCGGGCGCAGACGCGGGTCGACAAGCTGTCGGGCGGCGAACGGGCGCGTCTGGCACTGGCCCTGATCACCCGCGATGCGCCGCATCTGCTGATCCTGGACGAGCCGACCAACCACCTCGATGTCGATGCGCGCGAAGCCTTGATCCAGGCGCTGAACGATTACTCGGGCGCGGTCATCCTCATCAGCCATGACCGCCACATGGTCGAACTGACGGCGGACCGTCTGGTGCTGGTGGATGACGGCACCGCGCGCGAATATTCCGGTAGCATGGAAGATTACATCGATCTGGTGCTGGGCCGCAAGCCGGCGAAGAACGGCCGCGGCGATGCGGCCAGCAAGGCGCGCGGCAGCAATGGCACCAATATCATTGCCCGGACGCGCATGGCCAAGGCGGAACTGGCGAAGACCGAACAGGCGATGGCGCGGCTGACCGCCGATGTCGAGCGGCTCGATAGTGCCATCCTCGAACAGGGGACGGCCGGGGCGAGACCGGGCGGCGGGGCGAGCATCGAAAGCCTCCTCGCCCAGCGCGCCGAAGCGGCCGATGCGCTCGCCGAAGCCGAAGCGGCATGGCTGGCCGCCGGGACCGAACTGGAAGCCATCGAACAGGGCTGACACAGAAGCGCTTCCCCCCCGAGGCCTTATTCGTTACCTGCGCAGCGTGTCCGCCGCGTCTTTCCGTACAATGGCTTGCGCCGCACTGCTGCTTGTCACCGCCTGCGGTGAAGCAGAACGCGATCCTGCGCGCGAGGCGGTGCCGGTCGTTGCGCAGGACATCAGCGTGCTTCCCGAACAGATCGAGATCGAAGCCATCGGCTCGGCCCGCGCGGCAACATCGGCGGAGATTTTCGCCGAAACGGCGGGCCGAGTGACCGCAGTGCTGTTCGCGGCGGGCGATTTCGTGCGCAAGGGCGAGGCGCTGGTCCGGCTCGACGCGCGGCAGGAACGCCTCGCGGTCGAAGCGGCACGGGTGCAGGTACAGGAAGCCGACCAGTTGCTGGGCCGGTATCGCCGCATCGAGGATACCGGTGCGCTTTCCGAAAGCCAGATCGAAGCCGGCGTGACCGCGCTCGCTTCGGCGCGCGTGGCGCTGGAACAGGCGCAGACGGCGCTGGCCGACCGGACAGTGCGCGCGCCGTTCTCGGGCCACGTCGGCCTGACCGAAGTCGATCCCGGTGACCGCGTCAACGATTCCACGCCGATCACGCAGATCGACCAGCGCGGCACGCTCTATGTCGATTTCCCCGCGCCTGAATCGGTCTTCAATGCGCTGCGTCCCGGTCAGGTCGTCCAGGTCGTGCCTTTTTCCGATACGACGCGGACCATCGACGCCCGCGTGGTGGCAACCGACAACCGGATATCGCAGGACAGCCGCGATTTTATCGTGCGCACTGCCATCCCCAACGAGGGCGACCGCCTGCGTCCCGGGATGAGCTTCCGCGTGGTCTTCACCCGCAATGGCGAAGCACGTCCGGTGGTCCCCGAGGAGGCCATCGTATGGGGCGGGGATGGATCGCATCTGTTCGTCATTCGCGAAGGCGCAGCCAGGCGCGTCCCGGTGACGATCACCTCGCGGCGCGAAGGCGAGGTCTTCGTGGATGGCGAATTCGAGCGGACCGACCGGGTAATCGTCGAAGGGGTGCAGAAGGTGCGCCACGGGCAGGCCATCCGCGTGGTGGGCAGCGGGAATGCGGACAGGCAGGACGTCGAGGTCCGCCAGCCCCGATCGGGCGCTGCTGTAGCCGCCGATGAAGGATAGGGCCGACCTCCCCATGCTGGCGGTGAAGCGGCCGCTGCTGATCGGCGTGCTCAACCTGCTGATCGTGATTGCGGGTATCGCTGCGCTGATGGGCGTCGAGGTTCGCGAGCTCCCCAATGTCGACCGGCCGGTCGTGTCGGTCACCGCCAGCCTGCCCGGCGCTGCACCCGAGACCATGGATTCCGAGGTCACGAGCCTTCTCGAAGATGCCGTCGCGCGGGTTTCGGGCGTGCGCCAGATCCGCGCGTCGAGCGAGGAGAACAACAGCCGCATCCGTGTCGAATTCAATCCCGGCACCGATCTCGATACCGCTGCCTCCGACGTGCGCGAGGCGGTCAGCCGGACGACCCGCGACCTGCCCGAGCGCGTCGAGCAGGTGACGGTGGTCAAGGCGGACCAGGACGCGCAGCCGATCATGACGCTGGCCGTGCTGTCGGACAACTACGACCAGGCCTCGCTGACGCGGCTGGTGGAAAACGACATCGTGCCCGAACTGCTCGCCGCCGAAGGGGTCGCCAGCATCGAACAGTTCGGCACCCGCGCCCGGCAGATGCGCGTGTCGGTCGACCCGGCACGGCTCAACCGCTTCGGGCTGACAATGACCGATGTCGCCGCGGCACTGCGGGGGGCCCCCTTCGACGTGCCGGTCGGCTCGTTCCGGTCGGACGCGCAGGAACTGGTAGTGCGGGCCGAAGCCAGCGCGGTCGATCCAGCGCAGATCGAGAATGTCGTCATTTCGGGCACCACTCGAGTCGGCGATGTCGCGCAGGCGGATTTCGCCCCCGCCAATGCGACCAACTTCGTCCGCCTCGACGGACAGCCGATCGTCGGGCTGGCCGTGGTGCGGCAGGCCAGCTCGAACACGATCGAGATATCCAGCGCCATTCGCGCGGATGTCGAACGCCTGAACGCGCGGTTCGACGATGTCCGGATCGACGTGGTGTCGGACGATGCCCAATTCATCCGCATTTCGGTCCGCGAAGTGCTGATCACGCTGGCCTTTACCATCGCTGTGGTCATTGGCACCATGCTGGTGTTCTTCCGCGCCTGGCGACCCACCGTCGTGCCCAGCGCCACCATCCCGGTCGCGCTGGTCGGGGTGATCGCGGGCATCTGGCTGATGGGCTTTTCGATCAACTTGCTCACGCTGCTGGCGCTGGTGCTGGCGACCGGGCTGATCGTCGACGATGCCATCGTGGTACTGGAAAACGCGCAGCGGTTGCAGAACAAGGGGCTGGGCCGGCGCGCGGCGGCGGTGCTGGGTACGCGGCAGGTCTTCTTCGCCGTCGTGGCGACCACGGCGGTGCTGGTTTCGGTGTTCGTCCCGATCAGCTTCCTGCCGTCCGAAGCGGGGCGGCTGTTTCGCGAATTCGGCTTCGTGCTGGCCGTGTCGGTGATCATTTCCAGTTTCGTCGCGCTGTCGCTGGTCCCGGCACTGGCGGCGAAATTCGACCTGGCGACTGACGACAGCGCGCCGGGCAGGTTAGCTGGCTGGGGTCATGCGGCGAACCACCGCTATGAAAGCGCGCTGCGCCGGTGTCTCGACCGGCCCAAGCTGGTTGGAGCGGTGTCGGTCGCGCTCGCGGCGCTGGCGGCGCTGCTTTACACCCAGCTCGATAACGAACTGGTCCCCGACGAGGATCGCGGCGTCATCACGATCGATGCGACGGGCCCCGACGGGGTCGGCATCGATTTCATGGATGGCGAGCTCGACGAGGTGGAGCAGGTCATCGCGCCGTATCTTGCCAGCGGCGAGATCGAAAGCACCTTCTCGATCGTCGGCCGCTACGATCCCAATCGCGTCCGGGTTACTGCACAACTCGCCGATTGGAGCGAGCGCGACCGCAGCCAGACCGAGATTGTCGAGGAACTCAACCCGCCGCTGCAGGAAATTCCCGGATCGCGCACCAATGCCCGGGGCCGCGGCACGCTGAGTTTCGGCGGTGGGGGCGACGGTATCGAGGTGGCGCTGACCGGCACCGAATACCCGACGATCTACGGTTCCGCGCAGGCGCTTGCCACGGCGATCGACACCCGCTCCGAAATCCTCTCCAATCCCGACATTTCCTACCAGCCGACACAGCCGCAGCTCTCGGTACAGATCGATCGCCAGCGCGCTTCGGATCTCGGCGTCGAGCTGGACGATCTGGCGCAGACGCTGCGCGCGATGGTCGGCGGCGACGATCTGGTGGATCTCAACGTCGGCGACCAGGCAGTCCCGATCTTCCTCACCGCCCAGGCCGTGAGTGTCACCAATCCGTCGGACCTGCGCAATCTCTACGTCCGCGGGTCGGGCGGGGCGTTGATCCCGCTGTCCAGCGTCACCGTGATCGAAGAGCAGGGCATCGCCGCCGAACTCGACCGCACCGAACAACGGCGTGCAATCGAGGTCTCCGCGGATATTGCAGCCGGTACGCCGCTGCGCGATGCGGTCGACGAGATTGAGCGGTTGGGCGAGGAAGCGCTGGGGCCGGGGATCGACATGCTGCTGCAGGGCGATGCGGCGAGCCTCGAGGAAGCGTCGAGCGATCTGCTGCTGACCTATATCTTCGCGCTGGTGATCGTGTTCCTGGTGCTGGTGGCGCAATTCGAAAGCGTGACCAGCGCATTGGTGGTGCTGCTGACCATTCCCTTCGCGCTTGCAGCGGCAGTATTCGCGCTGTTCCTGTCGGGGGTCTCGCTGAACATCTATTCGCAGATCGGGCTGGTGATGCTGATCGGGCTGATGGCGAAGAACGGCATCCTGATCGTCGAATTCGCCGACCAGTTGCGGCACCAGGGGCGCAGCGTCCGCGAAGCGGTGGAGGAAGCCGCCGCGATCCGCCTGCGGCCGATCGTGATGACGCTGATCTCGACCGTGTTGGGCGCCCTGCCGTTGATCCTCGCCAGCGGCGCGGGTTCCGAAGCACGCCAGTCGATCGGCTGGGTGATTTTCGGCGGACTGGGTATCGCGGGCATCTTCACGCTGTTCCTGACCCCGGTCATCTATCTGGCCATCGCGCGCTACGGGAACCCGCGCAATGTCGACCTCGCCCGCCTGCACAAGGAAATCGACGAGGTCGACGAGGATCTTTCCGTGGCGCAGGTATGAAGCACCCCGGTGCCATTCTGGTAGCCGCGCTGGCGATGTCCGGCTGCGCCGGTAGCGAACCGGTCGCAATCGCGCCGCCCATCGCTGCCCCGGCTGTCTATGCGACCGATCTGCCCGCGGCCGGGTTGCAGGAAGAATGGTGGCTCGGCTTCGGTGACCCGGTGCTCGACCGGCTGATCCGGCGCGGTCTGGAAGCCAATCTCGATATCGATGCCGCGTCCGGACGGCTCGCCGCCGCGGCCGCCCTGTTGCGCGCGGAACGGGCGGACCGGCTGCCGGGGCTCGACGGATCGGCCGAAATTGGAACCACGCTGGTGGGCGAGGGAGAGGATACGGCGGTGGCCGGCCTGTTCGCCCTGTTCGAACCCGATCTGAATGGGCGGCTGGCAGCCGAGGTGCGCGCCGCCGTGGCCGATTACGCCGAGACGAACTACCTGCTGGCCGAGCAGCGCCGGCTGGTCGCTGCTGCGATCGCCAGCCAATATATCGAACACCGCCGGACGCAGACGCAACTCGACCTGCTCGAACAATCGACCGATCTGCAGGACCAGACGCTGCGCATCGTCACCCTGCGGTTCGAGGCCGGGCTGGCTGCCAATCTGGACGTGCGCCGCGCGGCAGCGGACCTCGCCCAGACCCGGGCTCGCCGGGGATTGGTCGAGATTGCCCGCGCCAATGCGCTCAGCGCGCTCGCGATCCTGCTGGCAGAGCCCCCCGGGGCCTTCGCGATCGAGCCGCTCGCCGATGGCTCTCAAATACCCGGATATGGCGCGGGGCCGCCAGCGGGCGTGCCCGCCGACCTGCTTCGCCGGCGGACCGATATCCTCGCTGCCGAAGCGCGGCTCGCGCGGGCGGCCGCCGAGATCGGAATCGAACAGGCGGATCTGCGCCCGTCGCTGACGATACCCGGTGAAATCGGCATCGGCGACGGGCTGCTGAGCGGGCTGTTCGGCGATTTCCTGGTCGGGATAGCCGCCGCGATCGACATCCCGATCTTCGACGGCGGACGCCGCCGTGCCGAAGTCGCTGCGGCCGAGGCCGTGGCCGAGGCGCGCGTGGCCGAATATCGCGCCACGTTCCTCAACGCGCTGGGCCAGGTCGAGAATGCGCTGGTATCGATCGAGGCCTATCGCCAGCGCAATGCCGCGCTCACCGAAGCGATCGACCAGAGCGAGACCGCGCTCGCACAGTCGAACGCGCTGTACCGCGAAGGCCTGGCGTCCCTGTTCGATGTGCTCGATGCGCAGCGCCAGCTGATCGCCAGCAGGCAGGCGCTGATCGACAGCGAGGCGGCACTGGCCAGTTCCTTCGTCGCTTTTCATTCGGCTATCGGATCGCAGTAAACGCCGCCCGCATTACTCGCGCTGCGGCTGCCGTATCCTAAATCCCCCGCGTCCTTAAAATCACCGGGTTGGAGCCACCGTATCCGGTGAAGAAATTCTCTTTCGGAACGAACGGCTTGGCTGCTCGCTGATAGACTGCGCTCATCCCGCGCAGGCAACAGGAGGAAACTTATGGCTGAAATTCCAGTCGAGAAGAAATCATCGATGACGTGGCTCTGGCTGCTACTCGCAGCAATACTCGCAGCGTTGCTGATCTGGTGGATCACCGCCGACGAAGACGATGCCGATCCCGTGCTCGCCGAGACCGCCATCGAAGCTGACGCCGGCGCTGATGCCGACCCCATGGCGATGACGCTGGCCGCCATCCTGGCCAATCCCCAGTCGTATATCGGACAGGAATTCGCAGGCGAGGTGAGCGTTGCCGGACCGCTGACCGACCGGGGCTTCTGGGTTGAGAACGACGGCGCGCGGATGTTCGCGTTGATCATCGACGAACCCCGCGAAGTCGAGATCGACATCAATCCCGGACAGGATCTGCGCATTTCGGACGGCATGATCCGCGAAGGCGGCGAAGTCTCCGATGTCGAAGGTGTTCCGCTCGATGACGACACTCTCGCGGTTCTCGCCGATCAGGACGTGTTCCTGATTGTCGACGAGGACAATGTCGAGATCCTCGAGCGTCCGTAAGACTAGAAAGGACCTATTATGAAGAACGATGATCGCTTCGGCGAGCTCGAAGCCCTCGATTCCTGGCAACTCGTCCATGACGAGCAGGACATCCGTGGTTGCACCGTGGCCTCGGTCACGGGGACGCATTACGGAACGATCGAGGATATGCTGGTGGACAAGGAAAAGGAACACGTCGCAGCCGTACGGCTCGACGATGGCCGGATCGTTGCCGCCGACAATCTCGAAATCAGGGGCCGGGACGTGATCTATCACGACGACCTCGCCGCGTCCCGGGTGAATTACACCAAGGTACGCCGGCCGGCCGTCTGATTTTCAGGCCGCATAGCGGGGGATCGCGATGCGCGGTTCCCCCGTTCCCGGACCCGCCAGAAGGTCGAGCCATCCCGATTGCTCGGCACGCTTGAAGACCCCCGTCCGCCAGGATGGGGGTCTTCGCGTTCAGGCTTTGCGGGAGAACAGACTGCCCGAAAGAGATCTGCCTTGTGCGCAGCCCCGCTCAGCGCGGGAGGCCGCCGCCCAGCGCGACGAACAGCGTTGCGCCGTTCTGCAGATAGGCCCGCTGCGTGGTGAGCAATTGCTGCTGGGCGGAGAACAGATTGCGCTCGGCATCGAGCACTTCGAGATAATCGGCCACGCCCTCCCGGTAGCGCAGCCGGGCGAGCCGCGCGATACGTTCCTGCGCGGCGACCCCCTGCTCCTGCGCGGCGACCTGCTGGGCCAGCCAGCGCCGCCCGGCTAGGCCGTCGGACACTTCGCGGAATGCCGTCTGCACCGCTTTTTCGTACAGTGCGACCTGTTCGGTCTCCCGCGCCCGGGCCAGATCGAGATCTGCCTCGCGCGCTCCCCAATCGAAGATGGGTAGCGAAAGCGACGGGCCGAAGGACCAGGTGAACCCGTCCGAACCGAACAGGTTACCCAGGTCGCTGGAGGCGAAACCCGCGTTGCCGGTGAGCGAGATCGTCGGGAAAAAGGCCGCCCGGGCGGCACCGATGTCGGCGCGCGCGGCACGCAGCTGTTCTTCGGCGGCGGTAATGTCGGGGCGCACCAGCAGCAGGTCCGACGGCAGCCCGGCGTCGAGCATCATGGCATCGTCCTGCGCCTGCATCGCAAGCGGCTGCGGCAGGTTTGCGGGAACGGCGCCGCCCACCAGCACGGCAAGCTGGTTGTTCAGCCGTGCCCGGTCGAGACGCTGCGCTGCCAGCTGCTGTTCCGCTGTCGTCAGCAGCGTTTCGGCCTGACGGTAGGGCAGGGCCGAGGTGACCCCGGCATCGAGCCGCAACCGCGCGATTCGCAGCCCTTCCTGGCGGCTCTCCAGCGTCGCCTGTGCTAGGTCTATCTGCGCATCGGTTTCGAGGATTTCGAAATAGGTCGAGGCGACATCGGCGACGAGCGAAAGATAGAACGCCCGCTGGTTCGCTTCGGTCGCAAGATAACGGGCGCGCGCAGCTTCGGAAAGATTGGCCACCCGGCCCCAGAAATCGAGTTCGAACGAGGTCACGCCCACGCCGACTTCGAAACGGTCCGCCGTCACGGCCGGCGCCGCGCCGGCTATTGCCGCCCCGGTCGGGGTGCGGCTGCGTCCGGCAGCGGCACTGGCCACGGGGGCGGGCAACCTTCGGCTATCCTGGACCCGGTATTGGGCGCGCGCCTGTTCGATGCGCGCGGTCGCCGCCACCAGGTCGCGATTGTTGGCAACTGCACTATCGATCAGCGCCACCAGCCGGGCGTCGTCGAACCATTCGCCGTAAGGCAGCGTGCTGGCGACCACGGTCCCATCGGGACGGTACTCGCCGTCATAGGCAGGAGCGCTCGCCAGCGACGGACGCTCGTGCGCGGGTGCCATGTTCACGCAGCCTGCAAGGGCCAGCGCCAGCATGCTGGCGGATAGCGGACGCATCATGCGGGTTCTCCTTCGGCTTCGCCGGGCGGGGTGGGCTTGCCCTTCGCCAGTCGGGTGCGGACCAGCAGGTAAAGCAGCGGGATGGCGAAGATGCCGATTGCCGTGGCCGCGATCATGCCGCCCATCACGCCCGTGCCGACCGCGATGCGGCTGGCGGCGCCGGCGCCCGAGGACAGAACCAGCGGAACCATGCCCAGAATGAAGGCGAGCGAGGTCATGATGATCGGCCGCAACCGCAGGCGCGCGGCGGCCTTTACCGCCTCGAGCGGGCTCTTGCCTTCGGCCTCCTGCTCGATTGCGAATTCGACGATGAGGATGGCGTTCTTCGCTGCCAGGCCGATGATCGTGATCAGCCCGACGTTGAAGTAGATGTCGGCGGACAGGCCGCGCAGCATGGTGAAGAGCACGGCTCCCAGCACGCCCATCGGCACGATCAGCAGCACCGACAGCGGCACCGACCAGCTTTCGTACAAGGCAGCAAGCACGAGGAAGACGATCACCACCGACAGTCCGAGCAGCAGCCCGATCTGGCCGCCGGCCTGTTTTTCTTCGTAGCTGATGCCGGTCCATTCGAAGCCGATGCCGTCGGGCAGCTGGCTGGCGAACCGTTCCATTTCTACGAGCGCGGCGCCCGAGGATTCGCCCGGGGCCGCAGTGCCCGACAAGGTCATCGCCGGATAACCATTGTAGCGCGACAGGCTGGGCGGACCCGCGGTCCATTCGGCAGTGGCGAAGGAACTGAACGGAACCAGCCCGCCCTGCGCATTGGGGATCCGCAGCGACAGCACGTCCTCCGGCTCCATCCGGTGGGGCGCGTCGGCTTGGACGAGGACCTGCAGCACGCGGCCCTGGCGGTTGAAGTCATTGGCATAGGCAGAGCCGAAATTGATCGACAGTGCGTTGTTCACATCGTCCATCGACAGGCCCATCGCACGCGCCTGGACGCGGTCGACCTCGACATGCAATTGCGGGGCCGGCGGCTGGTCCTCGGGCCGCAAATTGGCCAGCAGCGGGCTTTGCGACGCCATGCCGAGCAATTGGTTGCGTGCATCGACCAGCGCGTCGCGGCCCACGCCGCCGCGGTCCTGCAGCTTCATCGTGAAACCGCTGGCCTGGCCGAGCGACTGGATGGCGGGCGGCTGGATGGCAAAGGCCAGCGCATTGTCCAGCCCCATGAAAGTGCCCATGGCCTGTCCGACCAGGGCACCGGCCGAACTTTCCGGGGCGCTGCGTTCGCTCCAGTCCTCGAGCGGGGTGAACATCATCGCATTGTTCTGACCCTGGCCGAAGAAGCTGAAACCGCGCACGACCACCGTCCGCGCGACCTCTTCGCGCGACTGCCAGAAGCCTTCGACGGGTTCGATTGCCTCTTCCAGCCGTTCGCGGGTCGACCCGGCGGGCGACTGAACCACGGTGATGACATAACCCTGGTCCTCGGTGGGCAGGAACCCGCCCGGCAGGCGCGCGAACAGCAGGCCGGTGATCGCGGCCAGCAGGAGGAACACCGCCAGCCCGCGGATCGGCCGGGCAAGGATCGCCTCGTTGGTGCGACCGTACTTCTCGGTCATCCGCGCAAACCACTGATTGAAGCGGTGGAAGAACCGCCCCGATACCGCGCGGACCCGATCCAGCTGTCCGCGCCAGCCATCGCGCAGCGGACGATCGGCATCGTCGGGCGCGGCTGCACCGTCGTGATCCTGGACATCTTCCTTCCGCAGGAAGGTGGCGCACAGCGCCGGGGTCAGCGACAGGGCCAGAACGGCGGAGAAGAAGATTGAAATGGCCAGCGTGACCGAGAACTGGCGATAGATCCCGCCGGTCGATCCGGGGAAGAAGGCCATCGGCACGAACACCGCGATCAGCACCAGCGTGATGCCCACGATCGCGCCGGTGATCTGGTCCATTGCCTTGCGGGTCGCCTCGAGCGGACCGAGCCCTTCCTCGCGCATGATCCGCTCGACATTCTCGATCACGACAATGGCGTCGTCGACGAGGATCCCGATTGCGAGGACCATGCCGAACAGCGACAGCACGTTGATCGAGAAGCCGAACAGCCACAGGCCGAGACATGCCCCCGCCAGCGCGATCGGCACGACCAGCGTCGGGATCAGCGTCGCGCGCCAGTTCTGCAGGAACAGGAACATGACGAGGAAGACCAGCGCCATGGCTTCGACCAGCGTCTTGACCACTTCCTCGACCGAAACCTCGACAAAGGGAGTGGTGTCGTAGGGGATCGACCAGGCGACATCCTGCGGCAGGCCGGCACCGAGTTCCTCCATCCGCGTCTCGATCCCTTCGGCCGTCGCCAGCGCGTTGGCGCCGGTGGCCAGCTGGACCGCCATGCCGGCCATCGGCTGGCCATCGAGCGTGGTCGAGGTGGCATAGGTCTGCGCGCCGATCTCGACGCGGGCGACATCGCCCAGCCGGACGCTTGCCCCGCCTTCGTCCGCGCGCAGGATCACCCGCCGGAATTCCTCCTCGGTCTCGAAGCGGTTGGCAGTGGTGATGGTGGCCGTGATCTGCTGGCCTTCCTGCAGCGGAAGGGCGCCCAGCGAACCGCCTGCAGTCTGCGCATTCTGTTCGCGGATCGCGGCGACGACGGCGCTGGGGGAAAGGTTGTAGGAGGCCAGCTTGTCCGGATCGAGCCAGATACGCATGGCGTATTCCGAACCGAACAGCGTGACGTCGCCCACACCCGCCACGCGGCGCAATTCATCGATCACCTGCGTCGAGGCGATATTGCCGAGGTCGGTCGAATCCAGCGCGCCCGATTTCGACGTCACCGCTACGATCATCAGGAAGCCGGCATTGGCCTGCCGGACGGTGATGCCCTGGCGTCTGACTTCCTCGGGCAGGCGGGCTTCGACCGTGCTCAGCCGGTTCTGCACGTCGGTCTGCGCGATATCGATATCGGTCCCGGCCTCGAAGGTGAGCGTGATCGACGCCGTGCCGTTGGAGAGGCTGGAGGAGGACATGTAAAGAAAGCCCTCGACCCCGTTGAGCTGCTGCTCGATCACCTGCGTGACATTGGTCTCGAGCGTGGCGGCGTCGGCGCCGGGATAGACGACGCTGATCGCCAGCGAAGGCGGCGCGACTTCCGGATATTGCTCGATCGGCAGCGCGCGCAGCGAGATGAAACCGGCGAGCAGGATGCCAAGCGAGACGACCCATGCGAAGATGGGCCGATTGATGAAAAAGCGAGCCATGATCAGTCAGCCTTCGCGGCGGGTGCGGCAGGAGCGGCGGCGCGACCATTGGGAGTGTTGGCGATCTGCACCGGCATGCCCGGCTGCAACTTTTGCAGGTTCGACACGATGACCCTGTCGCCCGGCTGAAGGCCGCTTTCCACGACCCATTTGTCACCCACCAGCCGGCCCAGCTTGATCGGCCGCAGCGCGGCCTTGCCGTCCTTGTCGACGATCATCACCGTTCCACCGGAATCGGCCACGGTAACCGCTGCCTGCGGGATCGCGATGACATTGGTCGCCTTGCCCGCATAAATGCGCGCATTGACGAATTCGCCCGACAGCAGCAGCCCGTCGGGATTGGGAAATTCGGCGCGCAATTCGATGGTTCCGGTGGCTTCGTCGACAGTAAAGTCAAGGAATTCGATCAGCCCGGGAATCTCGTATTCGGTCCCGTCGGGGAACACCAGCCGGACCTCGACGGCGTCATCGGCCGACAGTGCCAGCTCGCCAGCGGCAATCGCGCGGCGGATCTGCAGCACTTCGGTAGCGGACTGCGAAAAGGATACGTAGATCGGCGAAACCTGCTCGATCCGCGTCATCAGCGTGCCTTCGGGCTGCGAGACGAGCGCGCCTTCGGTCACTGCGGCACGTCCCGCGCGACCGGCGATCGGCGCGCGCACGGTGGTGTAGCCGAGTTGGAGCGATGCCGATTTCAACTGGGCCTGGATCTGCGCGACATTGGCATTCGCCTCGCGCGCGGCGGCCTGTGCGGCGTCGAATTCCTGGCCGCTGATGGCGTTTTCCTCGACCAGCGGGCGATAGCGCTGCACTACGGCATTGGCATTGGCCGCCGTGGCCTTCGCACGTTCGAGGCTGGCCTGCGTCTGCGCGTAGCTGGCGCGCAATTCGGCCGGATCGATGCGGAACAGTGGCTGTCCCTGTCCGACGTCGGTGCCTTCTTCATACAGGCGCTGCTGGACGATGCCGGTGACGCGCGCACGCACTTCGGCGACGCGGACCGGTTCCACCCGGCCAGGCAGTTCGAGGACATTGTCGATATCCGCCTGCGCGACGGTGATGGTGCGGACCGGGATTGCCTGGCCCTGCGGCGACTGATCGGGTGACGAGCATGCGGCGGCGGCCAGACCGAGAACGAACAGGAGCAGAGTGCGAAGGTGCGTCATTGGAATTCCTTACATGCGAATCACCCTGCGACGGCGTTCGGCTACTGGCGCGTTTTTACATTTTCGGTACAACTGTAAATTGACATTTTTGCATTGGATGTCGAAATAACCTGCATGGAAGAGAGAGCCTGCAAAATCGCGGCGGCGGGATACGCGGTCATAAGCCAATATGGTGTCCGCCGTGCGACAATGAGCGACATCGCCGCAGCGGCGGGGGTTTCGCGCCAGACAATATACAATATCTTCCCCAACCGCGAGGCGTTGCTGGTCGCGGTGTCGCGGTATCACTTCGCGTCGAAATGGAACGCGATCCGGGAAGGCTGCGACGACGCCGCGCCCCGCGACGCCCGGTTCCGGCTCTTGCTCGAGAAGCTGGTGCTGGAATCGTGGGAATCGATCCAAGCGATGCCGCATGCCGATGAGCTCGAGCTCGAACTGGCCACGACGCTCAAGCAGGAACTGACCGAGGTCCACCTCGGCGCGCGGCGCAATCTGTGTGAATTCCTGCTGCCTTACGAGGCCGATCTCGAACGCCGTTCGATCACCCCGCGCGGCCTTGGCGAGATGCTGCACCATTCGATCGTGGGCCTGAAACTCAGTACGACGACGCGCGCGGAAATTGAATCCGTCGTCGCCACGATGCATGCCTGTCTGATGGCCTTGACCGCCCCCGTTCAGCCTGCGTGACCTCGTCCAGCGGGCTGCGCTCCGGAACGCATAGGGGAATGGAGCGCTGTTTCGCCTGAAGGGAAGGCACATGGCAGCACGCGCATATTGGCAGGGGCAGATCAGGCTGGCGCTGGTTTCGATCCCGGTCGAAATCTACTCGGCAACCAAATCGGGGGCGAAGATCCGGTTCAACCAGATCCACGAACCCAGCGGCAAACGCATCTCCTACGAGAAGGTCGTGCCCGGGATCGGCCCCGTCGACCGCGACGAGATCATCAAGGGCTACGAGGTTTCGAAGGGCAATTACGTCCTGCTCGACGAGGACGAGATCGACGCGGTCAGGATCGAGAGCAAGCGGACGCTGGAACTGGTCCAGTTCGTCGATGCGTGCGAAATCGACCCGCTCTATTTCGAGAAGCCCTATTACGTCGCGCCGCAGGACGAACTTGCCGAAGAAGCCTTCATCGTGCTGCGCGAGGCCCTGCGCAAGTCGAAGAAGGTCGCGCTGGGCCAGCTGTCGGTGCGCGGCAGCGAGAAACTGGTCGCGGTGAAGCCCTGCGGCAAGGGACTGCTGCTCGAAACGCTGCGCTATGCCGATGAAGTGCGCGCAGGGCAGGCGTTTTTCGACGATATCGACGATGCCAAGCCGAAGAAGGAACTGCTCGAGCTGGCGAACACGCTGATCGAGCAGAAGAGCGCGCCCTTCGATGCGAGTGAATTCGAGGATCGCTATGGTCAGGCGCTGCGCAAGCTGATCGACAAGAAGGCGAAGTCGAAGAGCAAGACCGCGGTGATCGAGGATGTCGACGATCCCGATGCCGGTGGCGGCTCCAACGTCATCGACCTGATGGCGGCGCTGAAGAAGTCGGTTGGGGAGGAGAAGCCCAAGAAGACCTCGCGGGGCAAGAAGTCCGCCTAGGCCATGACTGCGCGCAAGGACCCCCTCGCCGAATACAACGCCAAGCGTGATTTCTCGCTTACCCCCGAACCGGCGGGCAAGCCGCTCGCCAGCGAGACCGGCAATCGCTTCATCGTCCAGAAACATGATGCGACCCGCCTGCACTGGGACTTGCGGCTCGAGGTCGATGGCGTGCTCAAGAGCTGGGCGGTGACCAAGGGGCCGTCGCCCGATCCCGATATCAAGCGGCTGGCGGTGCGGACCGAAGACCACCCTATGTCCTATGCCGATTTCGAAGGCGTGATCCCCAAGGGCGAATATGGCGGCGGCACGGTGATGCTGTGGGACCGCGGAACGTGGCAGCCGATCGAAGGCAAGAGCGCCAGTGACCTCGAGGAAGGGCATTTGCACTTCTGTCTCGAAGGCGAGCGGATGAAGGGCGAATGGCTGCTGATCCGGCTCAAGCAGAAACCCGGCGAGAAACGCGAGAACTGGCTGCTGCGCAAACTGCAGGACGACAACGCCGAAGCGGGCGACGGGCTGGTCCAGCGCGAACTGACCAGCGTGCTGACCGGGCGTTCGATGGCGGAGATCGCTAGCGACAAGCAGGGCGAATACCCGCTGGCAGGAAAGAAGGACGAAGCCTTCCTTGCGCAGATGCAGAAAGCCTCTGCGCGCAATGCCGGCAAATCCAAACCCAGGCGCCGCAAGGCCGCCCCGCTGCCCGAATATCGCAAACCTCAGCTCGCGACGCTGGTCGACGACGTGCCCGCCGGCAATCGCTGGATGCACGAGATCAAATTCGACGGCTATCGCACGTTGGTGGCGATCAAGGGCGATACCGTCCGCGTGTTCACCCGCAACGGCAAGGACTGGACCGACAAGTTCGGCCCGCTGGCCGAGGCGATTGCCGCGCTCGACCTGCCCTCGTGTCTGATCGACGGCGAAGTCGTCGCTTACGACGGCAAGGGCAATCCCGATTTCTCCACCCTGCAACAAGTGCTCAAGCGCGGGCACGGATCGCAGGGCAAGGAGGACAAGCTCGCCCTGCATGCCTTCGACCTGCTCGAACTCGATGGCGAGGATTTGACCGGCCTGCCCAATATCGAACGCAAGGAACGGCTCGAAGCGCTGCTCGATTCCGCCTATCCGCCGATCCATGTCGCCGAACACGTGTTGGGCGCGGGCGAACACCTCTATCGCGCGATGTGCGATGCGGGGCAGGAAGGCATCATCTCCAAGACCGTCGATGGCAAATATGCCGGGCGCCGCAGCAAGGTCTGGGTGAAGGTCAAATGCACCCGGCGGCAGGAATTCGTGATCATCGGGTGGAAGAAGTCGAGCGCGAAGGGGCGGCCGTTCGCTTCGCTGCTGGTCGCGCAGCACGAGGGTGACGACCTCGTCTACAAAGGCAATGTCGGCACCGGATTTTCCGCCGACGATCTCGACGAACTCGCGGGCAAGATGAAGCGGCTGGCGCGCAAGACCCCGCCCGCGGAAGTCGACCGGGCCTCGTCGCGCGGGGTCACCTGGGTCACGCCCAAGCTGGTCGCGGAAATCGCCTTTGCCGAATTTACCGCCGACGGGAACGTCCGTCACGGCAGCTATCTGGGGCTGCGCGGCGACAAGGATGCGAGCAGCGTGCAGCCGGAAACGCCTGCCAAACCGGCCGAAACCAGCGATGCGGTCAGGATTTCCAGCCGCGACCGGGTGATCTTTCCCGACAGCGGCCAGACGAAGGGCGCGCTGGCGGACTATTACGAGGCCGTGGCGGCGATCATGCTGCCCTTCGCCGCGCGGCGCCCGATCAGCCTGGTGCGCTGCCCTTCGGGCCGGGCGAAGAAATGTTTCTTCCAGAAGCATGACAGCGGCAGCTTTGGCGATGCGGTGCACCCCGTGCCGATCCGCGAGAAGGACGGCGGGTACGAGGATTACCTGTTCGTCGACGATGCGCGCGGACTGGTCCAATGCGTGCAGATGGGGACGATCGAATTTCACGGCTGGTGCGCGCGTTCGGATGCGGTCGAACGGCCCGACCGGATGATCTTCGATCTCGATCCCGACGAGGGGCTGGGGTTCGACGAGGTAAAACAGGCAGCGCGCGACATCCGCGCCCAGCTGGCCGATCTCGGCCTGACCAGCTTTGCCATGCTGACGGGCGGCAAGGGCGTGCATGTGGTGGTGCCGCTGACCGCGGCCCATTCCTGGGATGCGCACAAGGATTTCGCCCGCCGCTTCTCCGAGGCGCTGAGCATGGCCGAACCCGAGCGCTTCACCGCCACGATGAGCAAGGCGAAGCGCAAGGGGCGGATCTTCATCGACTGGCTGCGCAACCAGCGCGGGGCGACGGCAGTGGTGCCCTATTCGGCGCGGGCGCGCTCGGGTGCGCCGGTGGCCATTCCGCTGGCCTGGAACGAGCTCAAGGCGATGGAGAACGCACATCCCTATTCGATCGACGATGCCAAGACCCTGCTCGATCGGGCAGCATCTAAATCATTGCAGGGATGGGGTTTTGCGGAGCAGCGGCTGCCGGATCTTTAGGTGCAGTGCTTTGTGCGCGGCAGAAATGCGGGCACCTTTCGCAGTTTGGGGCTTTGTCGGATAAAAGGAGGCCTTCTTGGGCGAGACCATTTCCGTAAACGGAACCCAGCGTTCCCTTCCCGACGATCCGCGGATCACCCTGCTCGATTTCCTGCGCCGCGATCTCGGCCTGACCGGCTCGAAAAAGGGCTGCGACCATGGGCAGTGCGGGGCCTGTACGGTGATCGTCAACGGCATCCGCATCAACAGCTGCCTGACGCTGGCGGCGATGCACGAAGGCGATAGCGTGACGACGATCGAAGGGCTTGGCACGCCCGAGGATCCATCGCCGTTGCAGCGTGCCTTCGTGGACCATGACGGCTTCCAATGCGGTTATTGCACGCCCGGTCAGATCTGTTCCGCCACCGCCATGCTCGAAGAACTCGCCAATGACTGGCCGAGCGATGCGAGCGACGATCTCGAAGGAAAAATCGAGATATCGGGCGAAGAAATCCGCGAGCGGATGAGCGGCAATCTGTGCCGCTGCGGTGCCTATGCCAACATTGTCGCTGCGATCCGCGACGCGGCGACGGAGACGAGCGCATGAGGCCCTTCCAGTACGAACGTGCCCGCACCTTGGGCGATGCCGCCCGGCTGGTCGCCGGTGCGGATGCGATGGCGATTGCGGGCGGCACCAACCTGCTCGACCTGATGAAGCTGCAGGTCGAAACCCCCGGCGAACTCGTCGATATCAACCGCGCCGGATTTGCCGAAATCGAAGATACCGACGATGGCGGCCTACGGATCGGCGCACTTGCCACCAACACTACGACTGCGGTTCACCCGCGCGTGCGGTCCGACTATCCGGTGCTGGCGCGGGCGATCCTTGCCGGCGCGACGCAGCAATTGCGGAACAAGGCGACCACCGGCGGCAATCTGTGCCAGCGCACCCGCTGCTTCTATTTCATGAATATCGACCAGCCCTGCAACAAGCGCGAACCGGGCAGCGGCTGCGGCGCGATCGACGGGGTGGCCAAGCTGCACGCCGTGCTCGGCACCAGCGACGAATGCATTGCCACCTATCCCGGGGATATGGCGGTCGCGCTCAGCGCGCTCGATGCGACAGTGCAGATCGCTTCGGTCGATGGCGCCGAACGTTCGGTCCCGGTCCGCGATTTCCATTGCCTGCCGGGCGATACCCCGTGGCGCGAAAACGTGCTCGAGGACGGTGAAGTCATCACTGCAGTCACGCTGCCGGCTCCGGTCGCGGGCGTGCAGCTCTATCGCAAGGTGCGCGAACGCTCGTCCTATGCCTTTGCGCTCGTATCGATTGCAGCGATCGTCGAAATGCGTGACGGGGTGATTGCCCGCGCGGACCTTTCCTTCGGCGGTCTGGCGCACAAGCCCTGGCACGATCCGCGGATCAGCGATTTGCTCGAAGGTGCCGCCCCGTCGGCAGAGCTTTACGACGCGGCCGCTGACCTGCTGCTCGAAGATGCCCGCGGTTATGGCGAGAACGATTTCAAAATTCCGCTGGCGCGCCGCACGCTCCACGCGGTGCTGGCCCAGGCGGTGGAGGACGCGGCATGACGGTGCATCTCAAGCAGGACGAACCTGACACTTCGAACCGCCTCGACGGGATGAAACAGGGCGTGATCGGGCAGCCGATTTCGCGTGTCGAAAGCCTCGCCAAGGTTACCGGTACGGCGCCCTATGCGGCCGAATACCCGATCGAAGGCTGCGTCGAAGGCGTCCTTGCCACAGCGACGATCACGCGCGGCGAAATCCTGAAAATCGACAAGGACAGCGTCCTTGGCATGCCCGGGGTCATCGCGGTCATAGACGATCCGCGGCTGACCACGCGCGCGGCGCAGGGCACTGCCAACGAAGCCCCGCAGCAGTCGCCGCGCACGGTTTGCTACTGGGGGCAGCCGATCGCACTCGTGGTCGCGGAAACCTTCGAACAGGCGCGCGATGCGGCCAAGTACCTGGCAGTGGAATACCGCCCCGACGATGGCGCGCCGCTGTCGCCGGACGCAGTCCAGCCCGAGGAACAGGAAGACGAAACCGTCCGGCAGGGCGATCTCGTCCATGCAATGAGCGAAGCTGCGCACAGCGTCGATGTCACTTTCACGACCAAGGGCCACGCCTCGGCGGCGATGGAGCCGCATGCCGCGATCGCGCAGTGGGACGGCGATCAGCTGACGGTTCATGCGTCGCTGCAAATGCTCAATTACAATATCTCGGAACTGGCCGATGCGATCGACCTTCCCGAAGAAAAGGTGCGGCTGGTCTCGCGTTTCGTCGGCGGCGGGTTCGGATCGAAGCTGGGTGTGAGCGAGGAAACGGTCGCCGCGGCCATCGCCGCCATGCAGCTTGAACGGCCGGTGCGCGTGGTGATGTCGCGCCAGCAGGTATTCCAGTGCATCATGCGCCGCTCCGAAACCACGCAGCGGCTGCGTCTCGCCGCCGATCAGAAAGGCCGGCTTACCGGTTTCGGCCACGAGGCGCTGGTCTCGAATCTGCCGGGCGAAAATTTCGCCGAGCCGGTGCTGCAGTCCTCGCACTTCCTGTATGCAGCGCAGAACCGCAAGCTGATGCTCGAAGTCGCGCGGATCCACCGTATGACCGCTGGCTCGGTCCGTGCGCCCGGTGAAGCGGTGGGCATGCCCGCGCTCGAAGGCGCCATGGATGTCCTCGCCGAACGGGCCGGGATCGATCCGGTCGAATTGCGCCTGCGCAACATACCCAAGGAAAACCCCGAGGAAGGCCTGCCGTTCTCCTCGCACAAGCTGGCCGAATGCCTGCGCGAAGGGGCGGAGGCGTTCGGCTGGGATAGCGGCCCGCGCAAACCGCGGCAGAAACGCGAAGGCGAATGGTGGGTCGGGACCGGGATGGCCAGCGCTGCCCGGGTTCACAATGTCGGCGAAGCCAAGGCGCGCGTTACGCTCAAGCCCGATGGCACCGCACTGGTCGAAACCGACATGACCGATATCGGCACCGGGACCTATACGATCCTCGCACAGATCGCGGGCGAAATGCTCGGGCTCGATCCCGAAAACGTGCTGGTCGATCTGGGTGACACGCGCCATCCGCGTGGTCCCGGTTCGGGCGGTAGCTGGGGCGCATCGTCCAGCGGCTCGGCGGTCTATGTCGCGTGCAAGGCGCTGCGCGAAGAGTTGGCCGATCGGGTCGGCGTTACCGAAACCGAGCTCGATCTTGCCGACGGCAAGGTCGTGGGCGGACAATCGCTGGCGCAGGTGCTGGCGGGTGAACCGCTGGCGCGCGAAGGGCATTACGAGCCCGGCGCCATCGCCGACGATTTCACCGCAGCGGGCTTCGGGGCATTCTTTGCCCAGGTCCGCGTCAACCACTTCACTGGCGAGAGCCGGGTCGACCGGATGCTGGGCGCATTCGGCTTCGGCCGCGTGCTCAACCGCAAGACGGCGCGTTCGCAGTGCCTCGGCGGGATTACCTGGAGCATCGGCGCCGCGCTGACCGAGGCGCTCGAATTCGATCCGCGCGATGGGCATTTGGTGAACTGCGATCTTGCCGAATACCATGTCCCGGTGCACCGCGACGTGCCCGATCTGGAAGTGATCATGGTCGAGGAACGCGATCCTGCGGCCAGCCCGATCCAGGCCAAGGGGATCGGCGAATTGGGGATGTGCGGCGGCGCCGCGGCGATCGGCAATGCGATCTACAACGCCTGCGGTGCGCGGCTTTTCGATTACCCGATGACGCCCGACCGCGTGTTGGCGTGCATGCCCGATTGATGCTGGCCGACCCGGCTCTCCATCTTTCCGCCGACGAGGACCATGCCGCGCTTTACGCCGCGTGCGAACCGGGAACAGCCTTGTGTACGATCGTAGGGATCGAAGGCAGTTTTTCGCGGCGCGTGGGGGCGCAGCTGGCGATCCGCGGCGACGGTTCCACTATCGGGAGCCTTTCGGACGGATGTCTCGAAGCGCAGCTGGCGATGGATGTATTCGCGCTGCATGCCTCCGAAGTGGTCCGCTATGGACGCGGATCGCCGAAGATCGATTTCCGCCTGCCGTGCGGCGGGGGGCTCGATATATTGCTCGATCCTGCGCCCGACCGGAACGCCATCCGTGCCGCGGTGGATGCTCTGGAGCAGCGCGACCCCGCCTCACTGGTCCTGCCCGCACCATCGCCGCTGGCACGCCGTACCTATATTCCGCGCATGCAGCTCAACGTACTGGGTGAAGGCCCGGAACTTGCCGCCGTCACGCGGCTCTGCGCTGCGATGGGCTTGCGGTGCCGGCCGTTCAGCCGCGCCGATCTGGTCATTGGGCAAGCTGCGCGTGGACTGACCGGCGACCGTTGGACCGCGGGTTTGCTGCTGTTCCACGACCACGAATGGGAAGCGGCGCTGCTCGAGCAGGCACTTGCTTCGCAAATGTTCTACATTGGCGCGCAGGGGGGCGAGAATGCCCGGATCGAACGTGCCATGGCTCTGGCGGCAAGGGGCGTGAGCGAAGAAGACCGTGCCCGCATCCGCAGCCCGATCGGACTCATTCCCGGCTGCAAGAATCCCACTGCGCTCGCGCTTTCGGCGCTCGCGGAAATCGTCGGTGAGTACGAGCAGTTGCGTGCCGCCGCTTGATCGAGGGATCGGCATCATCCTGCTCGCTGCCGGGCGCGGTACGCGTTTCGGCGGCGACAAGCTTTCCCGGGACCTACGCGGCACGCCGCTGTGGAACTGGGCGGCCCGGGCCGCCGAAAAGGCGGGTTTCTCTCAGCGTTATCTCGTGTGCCGGCCGGATTCGTCGCTGTGCCCGCGCGCGGGGTGGGAGGCAGTGATTAACCACCATGCCGATGAAGGCATGGGCAGTTCGATCGCGGCCGGTGTCGCCGCTGCAGCACCGAAGTGCGAACGCTTGGTGATTGCCCTTGCAGACATGCCGCTGGTCGAGCCCGGTCATCTTCGTGATCTTGCCCGGCTTAGGGGAACCGTGTTCACGCGTTATGACGACGGGGCGGAAGGGCCTCCGGCGGCATTCCCCAAGAAAGCATTCGCCGCGCTGCAGACGCTTACTGGCGAACGCGGTGCCAAGCATCTCGACCTGGGCGAAACCGCCACGCTGGTGCCTGCGAATGGTCACATGCTGGCCGATGTCGACACGCCTGCTGCACTCGACGCGCTTTCCCGATAGCCACGCGCCGTTCGCGGCATCGGCAAACACCCGGCCGCCGCTGCGTATCCAGCATAAACATTGGTTGGTTGGGGGACCCGGACTGCACCGCGACCGTTAGGCACGCAGGGTCATTAAGGAACGTGTTGTGCATATTGTATCGGTCGCGCTTGGTGGCTGCCTGAAGGGTGAACCCGTCCGCTATGGGGTCACAGAGGATACTGGTGGACATATCACCTACATCCTCGGCGAGATGGAAGCGCTGGCGCGCCGCGACGATGTCGAAATGGCCGAAATCGTCACGCGGCGGTTCGACGATCCTCGTCTAGGGACGGCGCATGCGCAGCCGGAAGAATGGCTGGGTGCCAAGCTCGTCATCCGGCGAATCGACAGCGGTGACCGCCGGTACCTCGCCAAGGAAGCGCTCAGCGCGGACCGCGACGCTTTTGCCGAAGCGCTGATTGCCGAACTTGCGCAGCGCGAGCGGCTTCCCGATCTCATCCATGCGCATTTCGCCGACGCTGCCGATGTCGCGCGGCGAGTGGAAGATGCCTTGGGCATACCGTTCGTCTACACGGCGCATTCGCTCGGCATGGACAAGCGCCGCGCTCTTGCCAGCCCAAGCGCGGCGATCGATGCGAGGATCGAGGAGGAAGACCGTGCAATCGCGCATGCGCGTGCGGCCATCGGTTCGTCGCGCGATGAATGCGAACGGCAGCTGACCGCCTATCCCTGTTCCCGCATCGGCAAAATCCATCGGCTGGTTCCCGGCGTCTCGCGACGCGGCGGCTATGACGATACCCCGGCGCGCGAACTCGTCTCGCCGTTCCTGCGCGATCTGTCCAAGCCGATCGTGCTGGCGATCGCGCGCCCGGTGCACAAGAAGAACCTCGTCCGGCTGATCGATTCCTTCGGTACCAATGCGGTGCTACGTGAGCGGTGCAACCTGGTGGTCCTCGCGGGCCTGCGCGACGACCTGTCATCGGGCGAGGCCGAGCAGCACCAGGTGCTGCAGGGTCTTGTCGACGCGGTCGACCGGCACGATCTGTACGGCCGGGTCGCCTATCCCAAAGCGCATACGCGCGAACAGGTCGGCGCGCTTTACGAACTCGCTGCGCGGACGGGCGGGGTCTTCGTCAATCCGGCGCTGATGGAACCCTATGGGCTTACGCTGGTCGAAGCTGCGGCGCATGGCCTTCCGGTCGTGGCGACCAAGATCGGCGGCCCGCAGGATATCATCGGCGAACTCGAGCATGGACTGCTGGTCGACCCGCAGGACGAGACGGCGATCGGAGGAGCGATCGAGCGACTGATCACCGACACCGCGCTGTGGAAGCGCTGCGCTCGCAACGCGCGGACCAACAGTCTCGGCGTAAACTGGGATGCCTATGCCGCGGGCTTTGTCGCCATTGCGCGCGACATCGTCGCCGCGACGCCCGCCCGCTGCATCACGCCGGCCAGCCTGCTGGTCAGCGATCTCGACAACACTCTGACCGGTTGCGATCACGGGGTGACCCGGATCGGGCAGTTTTTCCGGCGGCAGCGGGACTTCGGTTTCGTGATTGCCACCGGGCGTTCGATCGTGGAAGCGCGGCGGCTGGTGCGCGATTGGAAACTGCCGCTGCCGTTGGCATGGATCACCGCGGTCGGCACCGAGATCTATGTCGAACGCGATGGCGAACTGGCGCTCGACCAGGGTTTCGCCGAGCGGATCCGGCACCAATGGCATCCCGGCGCGATCGAACGCGCGCTGGCCGGGCTGCCGAGCCTCGTGCCCCAGCCCGATTATGACCAGCGGGCATACAAGCGCAGCTATTATGCCGAGTGTCCGGGCCTCGCCAAGCGGGTCGAGGAACGGCTGCGGCAATGCGACATCCCGGCGCGGGTGGTGTTCAGCCATGACCGTTTGCTCGACATCATGCCTCGGCAGGCGGGCAAGGCGGCAGCCATGCGCCATGTCGCGGCGATGCTGGGTATTCCGCTCGACCGTGTCTTCGCTGCCGGCGACAGCGGCAATGATGCCGATATGCTGACCGCGTGCCGCAACGCCATCCTCGTCGGCAATCATGCCGAGGAAGTCGCGGCGCTCGCATCGCGGCCCAATGTCTATCTCGCGCGGCGCAGCCACGCGTCGGGGACGCTGGAAGGGATACTCGCCCATCACCGGGCGCAGCGCGTCCGTGGACGCCAGGCGGGGAGGGTGCCGGCATGAGCGAACAAGGCGCAATCGGATATTTCGTTCACCATCAGGGGCGGGGCCACGCCGAACGCGCGGCCGCGATTGCCAACGCGTTGATCGAAACGCGCGGCGTGACTTTGTTCTGCGCCCGGGACGACATCTTCGCCGCGCTCGACGAGCGTATAGTGGTGCAAACCATTCCATCGCTGTTCGAACCCACCGGGCAGGAGGCACCGGCCATGGCCGCACTGCCGGCCCCCGATACCGTCCACTGCGCGCCGCTCGGCTGGCCATCGATAACGCAGGCCTTCGCCGCAATCGCGCAATGGTTCGCGGAAGCTCAGCCGGCGCTGTTCATTACTGACGTGTCTGCCGAACTCGGCCAGCTCGCGCGATTGTGCTCGGTCCCGCATGTCGCGGTTCTGCAGCATGGCGAGCGCAGCGATCCCGGGCACATGGCGGCTTATGACAGTGCCGTCGGCCTGTTGGCGCCTTATTCGGAGCGGCTCGAGCAGCATGATCGTCCGGCGGCCATGCGCCGCAAGACGCATTATGCTTCGGGAGTGGGGATCGATTGTTCCGGTTTTCCCGATCGGGCGGAGGCGCGCGCGAAACTGGGCATCGATCTGCAGGAGGATCTCGTGCTCGTGCTTGCCGGCGGCGGCGGGGAGGGCACACCTTCTGCACCGCTGACGCTCGGCGCGCGCGCCGAGCCGGGGAGCCGCTGGATCAGCATCGGCCAGGTACGCAGCGAATGGCATGAGACGCCGCCCGGTAATCTTGATAATCGCGGCTGGGTCGACAATCCGCGCGACTGGATCGCAGCTGCCGACCGCGTCGTGTCGTCCTGCGGGAACACCACGGTGCAAATGGTCCTGGCTGCCGGCAAACCATGGGTCGTCATTCCCGAGTGGCGGTATTTCGAAGAACAGTTCTGCAAGGCGGAAGTGCTCGACCGCGAAGGGCTGGCGGCGGTTTCGCGCCACTGGCCCTCGCATCCCGCTGCATGGGAGCGCCTCTGGGCCGCGGCGCGCATGATCGATGTCGAAAACCAGCGCTCGATCATCGCTACCAACCCTGCCGAGGAAGCGGCCGAATGGCTCGACGGGCTCGTTCGCGAGCTGTGGCAGGGCACTGAAAACCGCCCCGCGCTGGAGATAGTGGCATGAAGATTTCCGTTTGTACGCTCGCGCATGGGCGCGAAGACCATTTGTGCAACCTCGTTCGCGGTCTCAACCGGTCCCATCGCCCGCCTTGCGAACTGGTGGTCGCGGTGATGCAGGACCAGCGATACGAACTGCCCGAAACGGGGTTTCCCGTTCGGCAGGTGATGCTGGGCAGCGGCGACATCTGCCTGGCAGAGGCGCGGAACACTGCCGCCGAGCATGCAAACGGCGAACTGCTGGTGTTCCTCGATGTCGACTGCATCCCCGCGCCTTCGCTGATCGAGGATTATGCGGCCGCTGCCGAGGCCAACGACGGCGTGCTGATGGGAGAGGTCGGCTATCTGCCAAAAGGCGCAACCGCGTCAGGCATCGATTACGAAGCGTTCGAACGGCTTGCCGTCAAACACGCCGACCGGGCCGGGCCGCCGCGCGACATGGTCGGGCGCTGCGGCGATTACCGTTGCTTCTGGTCGCTCAATTTTGCGCTTTCGGCCCGGACCTTCCAAGAGGTGGGCGGGTTCGACCCGCGCTATGTCGGCTATGGCGGCGAAGATACCGATTTCGGTCGGACGGTCGCCGCCCATGACTTGCCGCTGTGGTGGGTGCGCGGCGCGAAGGCCTATCACCAGTATCACAAGCACCACATGCCCCCGGTCCATCACCTCGACAGCGTCCTCGCCAATGCGCAGGTCTTCGCCGACAAATGGGGTGAGCCGACGATGCAGCACTGGCTGCGCGCGTTCCGCCTGATGGGACTGATCGAGCCCGATCCGGCGGGCGGCTGGACCAAGCTGCAGGATCCCGATGAAAGCCACCTGGCGCTGACCCGCCAGCAGGAACATCAACCCTATGCCAGCAGCTCGCTGGTCCTCGAACAGCTCGAATCCCAGGCCAGGCGCGGAAGCGACGCCAGCCGGGCTCCGGCGATGGCGCCTGCATAGCAGCGCTCGTAACCGGCGATCATCGCCGCAATCGACAGCTTCTCGACCGCGCGTGCACGGCAGGCCGCGCGGTCGATCCTGCGTACCTTGCGGATAGCGTGCGCCAGCGCGCCGATATCGCCGCCGGGCACCAGGACGCCGCAGTCGCCGACCACTTCGGATAGCGCACCGCGATCGAAACCAGCGACCGGCGTGCCGCAGGCCAGCGCCTCGGCCGCGACCAGTCCGAAGGGCTCGTCCCACAGCGGGGTTACCAGCGCTGCTTGCGCCCCGGCCACTTCGGCGCGCAGGCGATCGCCCGAACGGTGCCCGTGAAATTCGATTCCCTCGCTAAGGAAGGGCTCGACCTTTTCGGTGAAATAGCCGGCATCTTCGACCGGTCCGAAGATCCTCAGCCTGACGCGCGCCTTGCGCGCGGCCTGGATCGCTTCGGCCAGCCCCTTGTTCGGCACGATGCGGCCCACCCAGGTCAGATAATCCTTCGGCTCGCCAAGAGGCACCCAGCGATCCGTGTCGATCCCGTTCGGGACGACGTCGAGCCCCGCGCAGCCGCGATCGGCCCACAGCGCCTGCTGGTCCTGCGAGGTTACGGTGACCCCGATATTCGGCCGTTCGCGCGTGGCTGCGACCGCGTCGAACATCGCCCCGAACGGGGGGACATGCTGCGACGTCACGCAGGGGATCCCCGCCCGCGCGCACCATTCGATGATTTCCGGAAACAGCGAATTGTTGTGCACCACGTCATAGGCGCCCGCGCCGACGGCGAGCAGGACGCGCTCGAAGGCGTCGCGTTGATAGGCGGCCAGTTCGCTGGTCCCGCGGAACACGCGCCATGGGAGTACTTCGTCATAAGGGGCGGCACAGATCGGCACGAGGCTTTCGTCCTGCGAACCATCGGCGGCAAAAAGGTCGACCTGGTGGCCCGCGGCCCGCAGCCCCCGGCACAGCATGTCGCAATGCGCTTCCATTCCGCCCCCGAAGGGTTCGGCGATGGCATGGCGAATATGGGCGAGAACGGCGATTTTCATGAATGGGGGACCCTGGAGATATATCCTCGAGAAACGCGCGGGTGCGGGCCTGTTCCCGAAAGCTAACATTAATGCAAAGTATGGCCGGAACGCCCGGTTGCGGATTGCATTTGTTTTCGCAGGAGGACGTGATGGCGTTCAGCGCAGAGTTCGATCGCTATCCCCTGACGGGGCGGTTTCTCGCCGGACGGCTACGGCATGAACTGACCGATGCCGAGAAGACCGAACTGGAGCAGCTGGTCGTGCGGACCACCACGCTGGAGGATGGCGAACGGCTGATCGCGCGCGGCGATGCCTGCGAGTGGTCGACCCTCCTGATCGACGGTTTCGTCCTGCGGACGCTCGACAGTGGCGAGCGGCGCTATGCGGTCAGTTTCCACGTGCCGGGCGATTTCGTCGATCTGCATTGTTTCGCGCTGAAGCGACTCGATCACAATATCGATTGCGTCGGCCGGGCCACGATCGGCCAGGTTCCGCATTCGGCGATCACGCGGGTGATGGCCGAACGGCCGCATCTCGCACGCCTGTTCTGGTTCTCCACCCTCCTGGATGCGGCGATGCACCGCGAATGGATCATGAAGCTTGAACAACTGACCGCGCCCAAGCGCATTGCGCATGTCTTCGCCGAAATCTGGCGAAGGCTCGACATGGTCGGCCTGGGTTACCCCGACGGCTTCGAAACGCCGCTGCGGCAGACCGACATCGCGGAAATGTGCGGCGCCACTGCCATTCACACCAATCGCGCGCTGGCGGACCTGCGGCGCAACGGCCTCGCCGATTTCCAGCGCGGCAAGGTCCGCATCGCGGATCGCAGGAAGCTCGAAGCCTACGCCGATTTCGATCCTGCCTACCTCTATTCCGATGGCGCGCTGGCGTTGAGAAAAACGGCATGAGCCCGCCGCGCAGCCGTTTCGTATTCGTTGCCGGGCTGCATCGGACCGGCACCAGCCTGCTCGCCCGCATCATCGCCGCGCATCCCGCCATCAGCGCGATAGAGAACGCTCCTGTGCCGGAGAACGAGGGCTGCTATCTCCAGGGTGCGATCCCGCACACCGCGCTGGACGGTCGGCCGGGACACTATGCCACCGATCCCCTGCAGCACCACACAGAACAATCGCTGTGGAACACGCTCGAGACGCAGCGCCGCCTCCTGTCGGACTGGGGCGGATGGTTCGACCCGGACAAGCCCTGGTGGCTCGAAAAGTCGCCAGTCAACCTCACCCGTATGCGCCTGTACCAGCAGCTTTTCCCGACCGCGCAGTTCATCGTCATCCTGCGCCACCCGCAGTTGATGGCCGCAGCACTCGGCAAATGGGTCACGGACGATCCCGCAGCGCTCCTGCGGTACGGCATCGACGCCTACGACACGGTGGCGCAGGACCTGCCCATACTGCATGCGTCGCTGGTCCTGCGCTATGAGGATCTGGTGTCGCGCCCCGACGCGGTGCGCCGGGCGGTGTTCGCTTTCCTGTCGCTGGAAGACCACGATCCGCAGATCGAACTGCGCGATGGCAATCGCGACTACCGGGTCGGCCAACCGGCGGAGGAAGACGCGGTCCGCCGCATGGCGCGCTGGGGGTATGCGCCGGGCGGGGAGGTGCACGATTTCGCGCTGCGCATCGCGCACCCGCTGCGCAGCGTGCGCGATGCGGTATCGGCTGCGCTGGAGCAAGAATTGCAAAGCGAGCAGAAAGAACAGAAAGCTAACATCCGTCAATAGACGCGTTCTGATCGGCTTGCTTAACTGTCGTCCATGACTCTGACTGCAAGTTCGGAGGCTCCAGCGTTCCCCCTGACCGGCGATTTTCTTGCCGGGCGCCTGCGGCAGAACCTCAGCCTCGATGATCTGAAATATATCGAAGGGCTGGTCGATACGGTCGCCGAATATGGCGATACCGCGCGCCTGCTTGCGCGGGGCACGAAAACCGACCGCAGCACGATCCTGATCGAAGGCTATATCTTCCGCACGATCGAAAGCGCGGGCAAGCGGTTCATAACCGGGATCCACGTCCCCGGGGATTTCGTCGATCTGCACGGGTTCGCACTGAAGCGGCTCGATCACAATATCGATGCTGCGGGCCGGGTAACGGTGGGTTCGGTCAGCCACGACACGCTGCGCAGGGTCATGCGCGACCGCCCCGGCGTCGCGCGGGCCATGTGGTTTGCGACGCTGCTCGACGCGGCAATTCACCGCAAGTGGATCCAGATGCTCGAACAGCTCGACGCGCCGCGGCGGATCGCGCATCTCTATGCCGAACTGCACACGCGGCTGGAACTGGTGGGCCGCAATGTCACGCGCGCCCTGCGCACGCCCTTCACGCAGTTCGACATGGCCGACATGTGCGGTGTCAGTGCGATCCATGCCAACCGGGCAGTGGGCAAGCTGCGCGAGCTGGGAATTGCCGAAATCCGCCGCGGCGATCTCTACACCGCCGACTGGGCGGCGCTGAAACGCTATGCGCAATTTGATCCGGACTACCTCTACGGCGACGGTCCGCTAAAAGTCGAAGAGGACTGGGACTAGCCCTTCAGTTCTTTCGGAGCGTGGACATCGGACAGCGCCTCGGCTTCGGCCCACGCGACGTCCTGCCGCGGGATGACCGACAGCTGGCCATTGGTCTCCAGCACGACCCAGTTGGCATCGGCGTTGTGCGTGATCCCGTTCTGCCGCAGCGCGGTCTTGATCTCTTCTTCGGAAATGCGCGTGCGCAACATGGCATCGCGCAGATACTCCCCCTTGTGCGTCAGCAAGGTGGGTTCGGCCTTGACGATATTGGCGATGGTCCGGCTGCGCTGGACGAGCTTGGTCGTGATGTACTGGCAGGCTGCGAGGACCACGATCGCGGCGATCGCATCGGCGGTGGCGACATTGCGCAGCAGAACGCCGCTGGCCGCCAGGCTGCCGATCATCACGTTGATGATCCAGTCGAAATTGTTGAGCTCGCTAGTGGTGCGTTTGCCCACCATCCGGACCATGACAATGATCAGCGCGTAGAACAGGAAGGCATTGCCCGCGATTTCGACGATCCGCGGCCATCCGGACCAGATATTCAGCACCTCGGCCAACTCAATTCACCTCGTAATCGATCGGCTTGAAGGTTCCACCGTTCGAATCGTAGGCGGAACAGGCGGTCAGCCCGATCACCAGATCCATTTCGGCGCGCAGCACGATCCGGTCGCCCGGCCGGCTTTCCGGCGGCTTCACCGCGATCAGCCCGCTGTCGCCATCAACGGGCACGTTCATGAAGATGTTGAACGCCGTGGGAATGGCATCGGGTTCGATGCCGAAAGGCTTCAGCGCTTCGGCCAGATTGCCGAAACACCCGCGGTGCACGGGCTTGTCGGCGTAGAAATGGCGGAATGTGTCTTCGGAACACGGGGTCAGCAGGAAGTCGTGCTGCTTCACCGTATCCTCGATGATCGTCAGCATCGGGTTCGACCGGTTGGACCACAGCCGGTTGCCCTTGCCCAGCCGCAAGGTTTCCTCGTAATCGAAGGTGCGGCCGTTCGAGATCACTTCGCGTACGTCCTGCGCATTGTACGCCAGCAAGTCCGAAACCTGACGGCCCTCGGGATCGCACACGGTCAGTTCGGCGCCCCTGGGCAGCTCGAAAGCCACGCCGCTGCGCGGTTCTATACGGTTCATTTTTCCTCCAGTCGGGGATCGCGGAAGGGGCATTCCCAGCCCTCGTCGACCGCGCGGCCACTGTACTGCCGCGCTTCGCTGCTTTCGCCGTGGCGGGCGAGCATGGGGTTGATGTCGCCGGCAAGGTCGCGGTCGCGCTCGAGAATGGCATCGCGCATGCGTTCGTAGCGCCCATCCTCGCGCAACGTTTCGAACTGGTCGTGCAGGTTGAAGACCATCGTGGGATAGGCGAAACGACGGGCCGGCCGAGAAGCCGACGGGTTGAGCCCGACCACGAAATAGGCTTCGCCGCCGAAGCTCAACGAGAAATGCGGGTCGGTCGGATCCGCGCTGACGCTGGTATCGTAGGACTGGCCCAGCCAGTTGTCCTTCTCGGCAAAGGATTGCACGCGTTGCCATAGCAGCCGTTCGAAGGTCGGCTCGTCGATCTCGTCTGGCTGCTGGAAAATCACCGCCAAGCTGCGCAGCCCTTCAGGGTCGTTGCGATAGCGATCGGCCCATTCAAGCAGGCGGTCGTGAATCCGCAAATCGTCCCATCCGCTGCGCATGTCGTGGGCGATGACCACGTCGAGCATATTGCGGGCCTGTGCTGACTTGGCGCCCACGCAGGGGAAATCCGCATGCGCGACATGCGCCCGGAATTGTTCGGTGATGTCTGCCGACTTCGCTTCGTCGACGGCGAGGAGACCCGGTTTCATTGCGTCGCCCCCCTCTCGGCGCTGCAGACGAGATTGCTGTCGGGTAGGCGGCCCATCGACCAGTTCGCCTGCATGCGGACCTTCGGGTTTGGCGCACACCATATCTCGCCCGACTGGTCGAGCGCGGTGACCCAGAGCAGATTGTGTTCCGCGCCATAGTCGATGACTGCGAAAGCCATGCCGGTGCCCTTGTCGGTCACCAGAACCGGGAGCGGAGGATTGAGTTGCGTGAACACAGAGAAACCTCGCGATAGGGCCGAAACGGATTGCAGTGCGGACCGTCATGGTCGGCTGTGCAATGAACGACGCACGCGGTCGGAGCTGCAGGCGTCGGTCGGGGAGAGAACGCGGAGCCGATACGATAGTTTCCCGACTGACATCGGTTAGCTTGGCGCATGTGGCGCGGCTCGGTTGCGGGGCTTCTGGATGGCTCGCGCGGCCCCTGATTGACATCGCTCCCGCTGCGCGACATCGCCTGTATCATGCCGAAAGCCTTGCCCACCATAGTGCTCGTCGGGGGCGGGCACGCGCACCTCGGGGTGCTGGCGGACTGGATACGGCGCGGGTCGCAGGAAGCGCGGACGATCATGCTCTCTCCGCCGCGCCAGACGCGGTATTCGGGCATGATCCCTGGCACCCTGGCGGGTGAATATGGCCGGGAAGAAGGATTGATCGATGTCGCTGCGTTGGCAGGGCGCGCCGGGGCCGAATTCGTCGAGGACCGATGCGTCGCGCTAGATCCCGCCGGGCGCACTCTCGCCACCGCGTCGGGGCAGCGCATCGCATTCGATTACTGCTCGATCGACTCGGGCGGCGTGGGGCAGGCGACCGGCACCATCGGCGAAGACCCGCGGATTGTCGATGTCCGACCGATCGGCACGTTCCTGGCGCGAATTGACGAACGGATCGCCGGTTTGGCGCAGCGCCCGCGCCATCTGGCGGTCGTGGGCGGCGGCGCGGGAGGGGTCGAGCTCGCTTTCGCGCTGAGACGGCGCTTCGGCAGCGCGCCGCGGATTACGCTGGTAACCGGCGCAGATGGCGCCTTGCCCGGTTTCGGCAACCGTGCCCGTGCGTTGCTGGAACACGAGCTTGCACGACATGCTATCGGCGCACTGGCGGACAATGCGCGGGTTGAAGCGGGCACGTTCTACGCCGGCGGCCAGTCCCTCGAACCGCTCGACATCGTGATTGCTTCGCTTGGCGCTGCTGCGCCCGAATGGCCTGCGCAAGGCGGGCTGGCAGTCGATCCGGACGGCTTTATTGCGGTCGATCGCCACCAGCGATCCTTGTCGCACCCGCATGTGCTCGCGGCAGGCGATGTGGCCGCGCGGCAGGACATGCCGGTCGCGCGTTCGGGGGTCCATGCCGTGCACAGCGGGAAGGCTCTGGCGGCCAATCTGCGCCATCTGGCGACGGGGCGGGGGCGATTGCGCTCCTATCGTCCGCGGCCCGCGAGTCTTTACCTGTTGTCGACCGGCCCCCGCACGGCCATCGCTATCTATGGTCCGATCGCCTTGCGCGGGCGATGGCCGGGTACACTCAAGCGCTGGATCGACCGGCGCTGGGTCGAAAGCTTCGCAAAGCTGGCGCAGTCGGTGTAACCGGCGCACGATACAGGGACATCATGAAAAAGCTTCTCATCATACTGGCGTTGGCGGCCCTGATCGCAGCCTATGTGTTCTTCGGGGTCGGAGACTATCTGACCGTCGACGGGATCAAGCGCGTCGCGGGCGAGGTCGATGGCTATTACCAGCGTCATCCCGTCCAGGTCGTCGGGCTGTTCTTCCTGACCTATGTTGCGGTGACTGCGGCCTCGCTGCCCGGTGCGGCGGTGATGACGCTTGCGGCGGGCGCGCTGTTCGGCGTGCTGCTCGGTACGGTCGTGGTGTCCTTCGCCTCGACGCTGGGCGCCACGCTGGCGTTTCTTGCCTCGCGCTACGTCCTGCGCGACGCGATCGAAACGCGCTTCGGCGAACGGCTGCGCACGGTCAATGCCGGGCTCGAACGCGACGGGGCGTTCTACCTTTTCACCATCCGCATGATCCCGCTGTTCCCTTTCTTCGTGGTCAATCTGGTGATGGGACTGACGCGGATCAGGCTGTGGACCTACGCCTGGGTCAGCCAGGTGGGCATGCTGCTGGGGACGATCGTCTATGTGAATGCGGGAACGCAGCTGGCGCAGATCGACAGCCTGGCGGGGATCGCGTCGCCGGCCGTGCTGGTGTCCTTCGCACTGCTCGGAATCGCACCGTGGATCGCCAAGGCGATCATCGGCTGGATCAAGCGGCGCAAGGTCTATTCCGGGTTCACCCGGCCCAAATCCTTCGACCGCAACCTGGTGGTGATCGGGGCGGGATCGGCCGGGCTGGTGTCCGCACTGATCGCGGCGACGGTGAAGGCCAAGGTCACGCTGGTCGAAGCGAACAAGATGGGGGGCGATTGCCTCAACACCGGCTGCGTGCCGTCCAAGGCGCTGATCAAGAGCGCCAAGGTTGCCGAGCAGATGCGCCATGCCGATAGATATGGTTTGAAACCGGTCGAACCCGAAGTGCCGTTTCGCGAGACGATCGAACGCGTGATGGGCGCGATCCGGACAATCGAGCCGCATGACAGCGTCGAACGCTACACCGGGCTCGGTGTCGATGTGGTCGAAGGCTACGGCCGGGTGGTCGATCCATGGACCGTCGAAATCGCGCGCAAGGATGGCGGCGTGCAGCTGCTGACCACGCGCGCGATCGTGATCGCCGCGGGTGCCGGTCCGCTGATCCCGTCGATCCCGGGGCTGGAAGCCAGCGGCTATCTGACCAGCGACACGATGTGGGACGCGCTTGCGACAATGGACCGTGCCCCCGCGCGCGTCGCGGTACTGGGCGGCGGGCCGATCGGGTGCGAACTGTCGCAGGCGCTTGCCCGGCTCGGTTCGCAGGTGACGCAGGTCGAAATGGCCGATCGCGTTCTCGGGCGCGAGGACCCCGACGTGTCGCTCGAGGCGCAGACGGCGCTCGAAAGCTCTGGAGTGAACGTGCTGACCGCTCACCGCGCGCTGCGGGTCGAGACTGGCAAGCTGATCGCCGAGCATGGCGGCGCGGAAGTCGAGATTGCCTTCGATACGCTGATCGTCGCCGTGGGCCGTGCGGCGCGCCTTTCGGGCTACGGACTGGAAGATATCGGGATCGACACGGCCAAGACCGTGGTGACCGATGAATTCCTCGCGACCAAATTCCCGAACATTTACGCCGCGGGGGATGTCGCCGGTCCGTTCCAATTCACGCATACGGCCAGTCACCAGGCCTGGTTTGCCAGCGTAAATGCCCTGTTCGGCCAGTTCAAGCGGTTCAAGGCGGATTACCGCGTGATCCCCGCCGTGACGTTCCTCGATCCCGAAATCGCCCGGGTGGGCTTGAACGAAACCGAGGCGGAAGCGCAGGGCGTGGCCTACGAGGTCGCACGCTACGAGCTTGGCGGGCTGGACCGCGCTATCGCCGAGAGCGAGACGCAGGGCTTCGTCAAGGTGCTGACCCCGCCGGGCAAGGACACCATTCTCGGCGCGACGATCGTCGGTGCGCATGCCGGCGAACTGCTTGCCGAATACGTCCTAGCGATGAAGCACAAGCTCGGGCTCAACAAGATCCTCGGCACGATCCACTCCTATCCGACGCTGGCGGAAGCGAACAAATTCGCCGCGGGCGAATGGAAGAAGAAGCACAAGCCCGAAACGCTGCTATCGCTGGTGGAAAGGTATCACACCTGGCGTCGTGGCTAGCGCCGGGGCGGGTTCCCGCTGCGCGCTGCGGCGCTCTTGCGCTGCCGACCTTTCGCGAACATGACAGGCAGATGCTGGGCTCGCTGCCGGGCCGCACGGGCTGAGGCCCAACGGGGAAGCGCATGGAGTTTTTCGACCAGTTTCGCGGGCTGCTGGGCATTGCGCTGATGGTGCTGCTCGCCTGGGCCATTTCGGAAGACCGCAGCGCAAGGCCGACATGGCGCTGGATCGCTGGCGCGCTGGCGCTGCAGGCGGGCCTCGCACTGCTGATCGTCCGCGTACCGTTCGTCTGGGATGCCGTGACGCTGGCCAACGAGGCGGTCGCCGCGATCGAACGCGCAACGCTCGACGGGTCGTCCTACATGTTCGGCTATCTCGGGGGTGCGCCGCTGCCCTTCGACTTGGCGCAGGGCGCGGAGGCGCCGGTGATCATCGCCTTCCAGATTCTCCCGCTGGTCATCGTCTTTTCGGCGCTGGTCGCGCTGCTGTGGCACTGGGGGGTGCTGCGCTGGCTGGTCGATGGCCTGTCCTTCCTGCTGCGGCGCACGCTTAGGGTCAGCGGCGTGGTCGGTCTGTCGGGCGGGGCGAACATGTTTCTCGGCGTGGTGGAAAGCCCGCTGGTGGTGCGCGCCTATTTCGCGCAAATGAGCCGTGCTGACCTGTTCCAGGTGATGGTGCTGGCCATGGCGACGATCAGCGGTGCGATTCTGATCCTCTACGCCACCACCCTGTCGCGCACGGTGCCCGATGCGGTGGGGCACATGATTTCCGCTTCGCTGATATCGCTTCCCGCAGCCCTGCTGATCGCCAAGCTGATGGTGCCCGGCGAAGCGAGCGCGGAAGGCGAGGAGCCCGATGCCCGCAGCCAGGGCCTCAAGTTCGAATCGAGCATCGATGCGATCATCAAGGGGACGATGGACGGCATGCAGCTGTTCCTTGCCGTGATCGCAGTGATCATCGTGGTGTTTGCGCTGGTGTCGCTGGCCGACCAGCTGCTGGCGCTGCTGCCCATGGTCGATGGCGAGCCGCTGAGCCTGAAGCGGACCTTCGGCTGGCTGTTTTCGCCGCTGATGTGGCTGATCGGCGTACCCTGGGCCGAAGCGCAGGCCGCCGGCAGCCTGATGGGCACCAAGGCGATCCTCAACGAATATGTCGCCTATCTCGAGCTTGCCGCACTGCCGTCCAGCACATTCGCGCCGCGCAGCCTGCTGATCGTCACCTATGCGCTGTGCGGGGTCGCGAACCTGGCCAGCATCGGGCTGCTGGTGTCGACCATCGGCACGCTGTGTCCCGAACGGCGCGCCGAAGTCGCGGGACTGGGTGTGCGCAGCTGGATCGCCGGCAATATGGCGACGGCGATGACCGGCGCATGGATCGGGCTGATCACCTGGGTTTGAGCGGATAGGATACGGCCATGTTCGATGCGAAACTGCGCCCGCTGATCGACCCGCCGCTCAACCGGTTGGGCAGCGCGCTGGCGCGGCGGGGAGTGACTGCCAACGCGATCACCTTTCTCGGCCTTGCACTGGGGCTGGCCGGCGCGGCGGCGATTTCCGGCGGCTACTTCGGCGCCGGATTGGGTCTCATCCTCGCCAACCGCCTGCTCGACGGGCTCGACGGCGCGGTCGCACGGGCGAACGGCCCGACCGTGCTGGGCGGTTATTTCGATATCGTCGCCGATTTCGCCTTCTACGTGTCGGTGCCGCTCGGCTTCGGGCTGGTCGATCCGGCCAACACGCAGGCTGCACTGGTGCTGGTTGCCAGCTTCGTCCTGACCGGCGTCAGCTTCCTCGCCTACGCCGTGATCGCCGCGGAACGCGGCGCGCGGACCCATGCGCATGGCAGGAAGAGCTTTTTTTATTCGACCGGGCTGGCCGAAGGCGGCGAAACGATCGCCGTCTTCATCGCCTTCGCGCTGTTTCCGGCGTGGTTCGTCCAGCTGGCCTACGCATATGCCGCGCTATGCGTGCTGACCGTGTTCCAGCGTAGCGCGCTGGCGATCGTCCAATTCAGCGATTGAGCCGTTCGGCAATGGCATCGCGCAAGGCGGCAATGCGCGCCGCATTCGCACCCAGATCGCTCACGCCCACGCGAGAAACCGAGCGAAAATCGATCGCACCATCGGCAATCCGCACGACCATATCGTCCTTGAAGCCGAACCAGAATGTTTCCGCGACCCCTTCGATCCGGCCGGTTTCGGCATCGGCGGTCACCTGGTCGAACCCCATTTCCTCCATCGCGGATACCACCAGTTCCGCGGCTGCGGCCGGGTTGGTCGAACCCAGGGGCAGCGGCGCGAGATCGGGATAGGCGGCGGCAATAACCTGCGCATGCGACCGATCGGCCAGCGGCGGCTCGGATTCCGACCACATTTCGAGCTCGCCCAGTGGCGTGGCGTAGTCATTCAGTGGATTGGCACCCGCAGCGGCACGTTGATCGAGCACGGTTTGCGAGAAGACAGGCGGGTTGGCGGTATCGGTCGCAATGTCGTGGATCGGCGGGATGTCGGCCGCCTGGCTGCGAATGGCGCCCAGAACGGCAAAGATGCCGACCGGGACCAGCAGCGCGATCAGCGACAGCAGCCAGCCCTTGCGGGGCTTGCGCAGCAGGACGACGATCAGCGAGATCAGGCCGATAAGCGCCACGATGCCCAGCAGGATCGGCCCGGCCTTGATCGTCAGGGTAAGCAGGCCGGTCCGCCAATCCCACAGGCCGAACTTGGTCCCCAGCGCGGCGATGGCGAAATACACTGGTAGCGCGAGTGCAAGGGCGAAGGCGAGGCGGCTGTGCCAGGGCGTTTTGATCATGCCGCATCGTAGCGCCAAGTCGCGGCGCTGCAATCATGCTAATCGCTGGATAGGCAACAGCACCGCGGCGATGGCGTCATGGGGTGGCGCGCGCTGGCGTAGGGCGGGCGCGTGTCAGCCGCCGGTCACGCTCATGTGGCGCGCCAGGGCAGGTTCGCTTTGCGCGGCATCGAAGGCATGGCGCAGCGGCTTGCCCGCGAGCAGGCGTTCGAGCGCCTCGTCGAGCGCGGCTTCGCCACCGGCGCGCACGATATCGCGCAGTTCGACCTTCTGGTCATGGCCCAGGCAGCCATAGACGGTCCCGGTCGCGGAAATACGGATGCGATTGCACCCGGCGCAGAAATTGTTGCTGAGCGGAGTGATGAGCCCGATCCGCGTGCCCGTCTCTGCGACGTCGAAGTAGCGTGCGGGCCCGCCGGTGCGGTGGAGTGAGGGGACGAGCGTGAAATGGCGCTCGAGTTCCTCGCGCACAGCGTCGAGCGGCAGGTGCGCGGCGGGACGATCGACCGAGACCTCGCCCAGCGGCATGGCTTCGATGAGCGCGAGGTCGAGCCCCCGCGCGCCGCACCATGCAAGCAAGTCGCGCATCTCGTCATCATTCGTACCGCGCATCGCCACGGCGTTGATGCGCACTGCCAGGCCGGCATCGCGCGCCGCGTCGATGCCGCTAACCACCCGCTCGAACTCGTCGCGGCGGGTGAGCTCGGCAAACCGGTCGCGCCTGAGCGTGTCGAGACTGATGTTTATACGCCGCACGCCGGCATCGAACAGGTCCTGCGCCATTTCGGGCAGGCGCGTCCCATTGGTGGTGAGCGTGAGTTCGTCGAGCCCGTGCGTGCGCAACCGTGCCAGCCGCTCGACAAGTTCGAGCACACCCTTGCGCACCAGCGGTTCGCCGCCGGTCAGGCGGATCCGGCGGACGCCGCGGACCACCAGATGACGCGCCAGCGTTTCGATTTCCTCGAATGTCAGAAGGTCGCGGCGCGGGAGGAATTCCATCTCCTCGGCCATGCAATAGGTGCAGCGAAGGTTGCAGCGGTCGGTGACCGAGAGGCGGATATAGTCAATCTGACGGCCGTGGGCGTCGCGCATGCGGGCCCCCTACACGAGGCGGGGCGAGGCCCAAACCGAAATCGGGCGTCGTGCCGGCAGGCGGTCAGCCCGCGTTGCGCAAGCGGCCGAACAGCGCGGGCAGGGGTTCGGAAGAAAGCGCCCGCTCCATGGTCCGGGCAAGCGTGGTCGATACGGTGATCTTCGAAACATGCGCGCGATCGTCGCTTAGGCCGACCGCGATCTCGTAAGTGCCTGCTTCGATCACGAAGCTGCCATCGGATCTGAAGTGGCCCAGCTGGTTGCCGCCGACTTCGAACAGCAGGCTCCGCGTTTCGCCTGCCATCAGCGAGACGCGCTGGAAGTCGGCCAATTTGCGCGCCTGCGCACCGTTCTGTCCCGGATTGCGCACATAGAGCTGCACCGTCTCGGTGCCTTCGCGTTTGCCGACATTGTACAGCGTGGCGCTGACGATGATCCGGTCGTGGCTCAGTTCGACCGCGGTTTCGCCGAGGCCGAAGTCCGAATAGCCCAGCCCGTGTCCCAAGGTGAAACCCGCTTGCCCCTTCTCCGTCAGCGGCAGTGGCAGGCGGCCCCGCGGCGCGAATTCGCCGGTCAGCACTTCGGCCAGCGCATGGCCCGACATGGTGCCGAGTTGCCCGGCATGCAGCACGCAAGGCAGCTTGGTCCCGCGCGCGCCGGGGTCGAGCGGCTGCGAGCCGAGGGTGATGAGGACGATGTTCGGATTGACCGCATGGAGCGAATCAAGGAGCGTCTGTTCCGCTTCTCCCACACGTTCGCAGTCGCCGAGCGTGACGATTACCGTGCCCACCCGCCGCGCGGCATTGCAGGCCATGCCGATTGCCATGCGATCGGCGTCGAGCAGTCCGGCGGGTCTGGCATCGGCGCGGACCGCCAGGCCGGGGACGAAACTGTGCGCGAGGCCCAGTGCGTCGAACCCGTCGAGCAGGTTGGCGGCGTCACCATGCGCTCCGCCAGTCGGAAGCGCCCGGTCGGTTGCGGCATGCCCGACAACGAGGATTTCGCCCGATGCGATATCGAGCGGCAGCAGCGCGGGATCGTTGCGCAGCAGGACGATCGCGTGGCGCGCAGTGTCCAGCGCGACGGTTCGCGCGTGATCCGCCGACCAGTCGGTGGCGGGGGCGATATCGCGCAGATCGGCGCGGAACAGACCCAGATCGTATTTCGCGCCGAGTACCTTGCGCACCGCGTCGTCGAGCTGGCGCATGCCGACCCGCCCGTCGCCCACCGCTTTCACGATGCTGTCCACTGCCAGCATTTGGTAAGGCGTTTCACCGGCCTCCTGTCTCGCAGACCGGCCGATCGCGACCCATTCGGCGAGGTCGATCCCGTCGAAGCTGGCGGGGCCGCCGATCGACGGGGCGCCATCCGCAGTCTCGCCGCGGTCATGCACTGTCTGCGCGAGTAGACCCAGCGCGATGCTCGCCGGGGGCGATTCGCGCAGCACGCCGGCCACCAGCCGGAGCTTGTCGGTCAGTATGTCGGGATCGCGCCGCTCGATCCAGCCGGGCGCGTCGGTGCGCAGGCAAGCCAGCACGCCGTCGCCATCCTGCCCCTCGAATTGCAGGCCGCGCACGGTGGCCGCGGCCAGGGCGCGCGCCAGATGTACTGAAGTGCCCCAGCTTTCAGCCAGTTCCTCCGTTTCGGTATCGCTCGTCAGGACGACCTGGGGCCCCATGAGCCAGTTCATCCCGTGCGCTCGCGCTTCCCCCGCCACGATCTGGGCAGCGCTTTCCACGATGTGCGGCGACCATGTCGCGGCCAGTGCAAGCGGGGCGGGCATGGTGACCGAGGTGCCGCGGCCGGGAACATTGGCCATCAGTAGCGGAATGCCGAGCCGCGTTTCCTCGACGGCCAGGCGTTGCAAGGCGGCAAGCTGGTCTGCGGCGCCCGAACCGAGAAGCCCGCCTACACGGCCCTGCAACATTTCTGCGCGCAGCGCGGCATCTTCGCTATCGCCGCCGGCTTCCGGAATGGGCAACAGGACAAGCTGCCCGGCCTTCTCCGCCACTGACATGATGGCGAGCAGGTCTTCGACGAAACGCTCGCGTTCGGCGGCGTGATCGGGCGGATGGCGGACCATTTGGGCGGTAGCGTGGTCCTTAGAGGTAAACATCCGGTGTGGATGCGCCGATTGGTCAGGGGCTGTTGCCGAACTGCACCGCAAGGCGGATTTACAGATATAAAAATATCTTTATATCCTCTTCGCAATGCGAACCGAACACCTCTTCCGCGCCCTTGCCGATCCGACCCGGCTCAGGATCATGCGCCTGCTTGGCTCGATGGAGCTGGCAGTGGGTGAAGTCGCGCAGGTGCTGGGGCAGAGCCAACCGCGCGTGTCGCGGCACATCGGCATCCTGTGCGACGCGGGTCTGGCCGAAAGACGGCGCGAAGGCAGCTGGGTATTCCTGCGCGCCTGCGCCGATTCGAGCGAGGCGCCGCCGTTTTGCGCTGCTATCGGCGATCTGCTGGTCGATGCGGAGGCTGCCGACGCCGCCTTTGCGGAACAGTGCGAACAGGACCGGCGCAAGCTGGCCGCGATCCGCCAGCACCGGGAAAGCGAGGCACAGGCCTATTTCTCGGCGCATGCGGACGATTGGGACGAATTGCGCCGGCTGCATTCCTCGGACGAGGCCGTGGAGGCCGAACTGGCGCGTGCGCTGGGGCCCGAACCGCTTGGGCGCCTGCTCGATATCGGCACGGGCACGGGGCGCATGGCCGAACTGTTTGCCGAGCGGGCAGAGCGGATCGTTGCACTCGACAAGAGCCTGGCGATGCTGCGGGTCGCACGCGCCAAGCTGCAGCACCTCCCGACCGAGCGAGTGGAACTGGTGCAGGGCGACTTCGGGGCGCTGCCGTTTGCCGCGGCGAGTTTCGACAGCGTGCTGTTTCACCAGGTGCTGCATTTCGCGCAGATGCCCGGTGCCGCGCTGGCGGAGGCCGCCCGCGTGCTGCGTCCGGGCGGGCGGATCGCAATCGTCGATTTCGCGGCGCACCAGCGCGAGGAACTGCGCAATCGCCATGCGCATGCCCGGCTGGGGTTCGACGATGCACAGATGATGGGCCTGCTCAGCGATGCCGGGTTCGACCCGGCCGCGCCGACGGCACTGGAAGATGGAGAACTGGTGGTGAAGATCTGGATCGCGCCGCGGCGCGTCGATGACCGGAAGGCGGCGTCATGAGCCCGACGATGGACCAGATGCGTGAAGCGCAGCGCGCACTCGAAGCGCCGCTGTTTTCAGGGCTCCCGGGCGATATCGACGTCAGCTTCGAATTCTTCCCGCCCAAGAATGCGGCCATGAACGAGACGCTGTGGCAAAGCGTCGAGACGCTGGCCCCGCTCGGGCCGCGTTTTGCCAGCGTCACATATGGCGCGGGCGGGTCGACCCGCGAGCGGACGCACCAGCAGGTCGTCCGCATCCAGAACGAAGCGCGCATTCCTGCTGCCGCGCACCTGACCTGCGTCGAGGCGACCCGCGAAGAGGTCGACGAGGTGGCGCGCCATTACTGGGATGAGGGCATCCGCCATATCGTGGCCCTGCGCGGCGACGCGCCCGACGGGCAATCGCAATATGCGCCGCATCCGGGCGGCTATGCCAACGCAGTCGAGCTGATCGCGGGACTGAAGAGGGTCGCCGATTTCGAGATATCGGTCGCCGCCTATCCCGAGGTCCATCCCGATTCGCCCGATCGCCAGGCCGATCTGGACAATCTCAAGGCCAAGTTCGACGCCGGGGCGACCCGGGCGATCACGCAGTTCTTCTTCGATCCGCAATGTTTCTTCGACTTTCGCGACCGGGCCGCAGCGGCGGGAATTGACGGCGAGATCGTGCCCGGGATCATGCCCGTGCTCAGCTTCGCGGCGGTGCGCCGGATGTCGGGGCTGTGCGGCACAGCCATCCCGCCGTGGATGGAGGGTCTGTTCGACGGGCTCGACGATCGCCCCGCCGCGCGCCAGCTCGTCAGCGCGACCATCGCGGCCGAACTGTGTCGCCGGCTATATGCGGGCGGGGTACGGCAATTCCATTTCTACACTCTCAACCGCGCCGAACTGAGCTATGCAATCTGCCATATGCTCGGGCTGCGCGCAAAGGCAGGCCCATGACCAAGCGCGAAGAATTCGAAGCCGCCGCAGCCCAGCGGATCCTGATCAAGGACGGCCCCTACGGTACCGCGATCCAGCAGGCCGGGCTAACGCCCGAAGACTATGCCGCGGGCACCGATCTCGCGCAGGAGCAGAAGGGCAATAACGACCTCGTCAATCTGACGCAGCCGCAGGTTATCCGCCGGATCTGTGACAGCTATATCGATGCGGGCGCGCATATCCTCGCCACCAACACCTTCAACGCCAATCGCATCAGCCAAGCCGATTACGGCGCCGAACACCTGGTCCATGAGATCAATGTCGCCGCGGCGCGGATCATCCGTGAAGCGGTCGATGCGCGGAACGACGGCATTCCGCGGTTCGTGGCGGGCGCTGTCGGGCCGACCAACAAGACGCTGTCGCTTTCGCCCGATGTCGAAGACCCCGGGTTTCGCGAAGTGACATTCGACGAAATCGTCGCCGTCTATGTCGAACAATGCCGCGCGCTTGTCGCTGGCGGGGCCGATTTCATCCTGGTCGAGACGGTATTCGACACGCTCAACTGCAAGGCTGCTATCATGGCCGTGAAGCAGCTGGCGCGCGAACTTGACCGCGACATACCGCTGATGATCTCGCTGACGCTGACCGACCTGTCGGGCCGCAATCTGTCGGGCCATACGGTGGACGCGTTCTGGTACACCGTGCGCCATGCCAAGCCGCTGACGATCGGCCTCAACTGCAGCTTCGGTGCCGAACAGCTGCGTCCGCATGTGCAATTGCTGTCCGATATCGCCGATACCTGGCTGATGGCCTATCCCAATGCCGGCCTGCCCAACGATCTCGGCGAGTATGACGAACAGCCGGAAACGACTGCGTCGCTGACGCAGGTCTGGGCGCAGAATGGCCGGATCAACGCGCTGGGCGGCTGCTGCGGCTCGACGCCCGCGCATATCGCCGCGATGGCCAAGGCGGTCGAAAACTGCGCGCCGCGCGTGCTGCCCAAGCCTGACCCGGACATGCATCTGGCGGGGCTCGAACCGTTCACGATCGCGGCATGAGCGGCGGGGGCCTCCATGGGGCGGTAATCCGCGAGGCGGGGGCAGCGGACGTGCGCGCGCTCGCGCTGGTGTCGGATGCCACCTTCCTCGAGACCTTCGCCGGGATGATCAGCGGCGAGGCACTCGTCGCGCATTGCGCGGCCAAGCATGCACCCGATCATCTAGCCGGGCTGCTGGCTGCTGGTGCCCGTGCTTGGCTTGCCGAAATCGACCGGGCGCCGATCGGCTACGCGCTGCTCACCCGGCCCGAACTCGATGCCGCGCAGGACGGCGATATCGAGCTCAAGAAGATCTACCTGCTGTCGCGCTTCCACGGCAGCGGTATCGCCGCCGCGCTGTTCGATGCCGTATTGTGCGGGGCGCAGAGCCATCGCCGGCTGCTGCTGGGTGTGAAAGACGACAACCACCGCGCCATCGCCTTCTATACCAAACAGGGTTTCCGGCAGATCGCCACCCGCCGCTTCGATGTCGGCGGAACCCTTTATGACGATGTCGTGCTGGCGCGTGACCTCGACCGGAATTGAATTCATGAGCAATCTGACCACCGCCCGCTTCGTCAATATCGGCGAGCGCACCAATGTGACCGGCTCGGCGCGGTTCAAGAAACTGATCATGGCGGACGATTACGACACCGCGGTCGAAGTCGCGCGCCAGCAGGTCGAAAACGGCGCGCAGGTGATCGACGTCAACATGGACGAAGGCCTGCTCGATGCCGAGCATGCCATGACCACTTTCCTCAAGCTGATCGCGGCCGAACCCGACATCGCGCGTGTCCCGGTGATGATCGACAGTTCCAAATGGGAGGTCATCGAGGCCGGCCTCAAATGCGTTTCGGGCAAGCCGATCGTCAATTCGATCAGCATGAAGGAAGGCGAGGACGCCTTTCTCGATCATGCGCGCAAATGCATGGATTACGGCGCCGCGGTGGTGGTCATGGCGTTCGACGAGACCGGGCAGGCGGACACCAAGGAGCGCAAGGTCGAAATCTGCAAGCGTGCCTATGCATTGCTGACCGGGATCGGCTTCCCGCCCGAGGATATCATCTTCGACCCCAATATCTTCGCGGTGGCGACGGGGATCGAGGAACACGATCGCTATGGTCTCGATTTCATCGAAGCGGTGGCGGAGATCAAGGCGGCGTGTCCGCAGGCGAAGACCAGCGGCGGCCTGTCCAACCTCAGCTTCAGCTTCCGCGGCAATGAAACCGTGCGCCGCGCGATGCATTCGATCTTCCTCTATCACACGATCCCCGCGGGGCTCGACATGGCGATCGTCAACGCCGGCCAGCTCGACGTCTACGACCAGATCGATCCGCAGCTGCGCGAAGCCTGCGAAGACGTGATCCTGATGCGGCGGCCGGATGCCACCGAGCGGCTGATCGACCTTGCCGAAAGCTACAAGGGCAAGAGTGCGGCCGATGAAAAGGCCGCCGAGGAATGGCGCGGCTGGGACGTGCGCCGCCGGCTCGAACACGCGCTGGTCAAGGGCATCGACGCGCATGTCGTGGCCGACACCGAAGAGGCGCGCCAGCAGTTCGACCGCCCGATCGAGGTTATCGAAGGCCCGCTGATGGACGGCATGAACGTCGTTGGAGACCTGTTCGGCAGCGGCAAGATGTTCCTGCCGCAGGTGGTCAAGTCCGCGCGCGTCATGAAAAAGGCGGTCGCCCACCTGATCCCCTACATCGAGGCGCAGAAGGAAGCGGGCGCCCGCGCGAAGGGCAAGATCGTGATGGCCACCGTGAAGGGCGACGTCCACGACATCGGCAAGAACATCGTCGGGGTGGTGCTGCAATGCAATGGCTACGAGGTGATCGATCTCGGGGTCATGGTGCCGTGGTCCAAAATCCTCGAAGCCGCGAACGAGAACGATGCCGACATCATCGGCCTGTCGGGCCTGATCACGCCCTCGCTTGATGAAATGGTCACCGTTGCCGAAGAGATGAAAACCGCCGGGATGACCATGCCGCTGCTGATCGGCGGGGCGACGACCAGCAAGGTCCATACGGCGCTGCGGATCGACCCTGCCTATGACGGGCCGGTTATCCACGTGCTCGATGCCAGCCGGGCGGTGGGCGTCGCCAGCCGCCTGCTGTCCGACACGCAGCGCGATGAGTTCGTCGACCGGACCGCGGCGGAATATGTCCAGGTCCGCGACACGCGCGCTGGCAAGGGGCAGAGCGAACTGATGCCGCTGGCCGATGCGCGCGCGAACGGGTTCGTGGCCAGCATGGCCGAAAAACCCGCCGCGCCGCTGCAGCCCGGGCTGCATGTGTTCGATGGCTGGGACCTCGCGGAACTTCGCGAATATATCGACTGGACCCCGTTCTTCCGGGCGTGGGAACTGCACGGCACCTATCCCAAGATCCTCGATGACGAGGTCGTCGGCGAAAGCGCCCGCAGCCTCAAGGCGGATGCCGACGCCATGCTCGACCGGATCGTCGCCGAACAATGGTTCACCGCGCGCGGAGTGGCGGGGCTGTGGCCCTGCACGCGCGACGGCGACGATGTCGTGATCGCCGATCCGGCGGGCGCATCGCCTACGGTGATGGCGTTCCTGCGCCAGCAGGTGAAGAAGTCGCGCAGCCGTCCCAATATGTGCCTGGCCGATTTCATCGATCCGGCGGGCGACTGGCTGGGCGGCTTCGCCGTGGGCATCCACGGCATCGAGGAACATTCGCAACGCTTCCTCGCCGACAAGGACGATTATTCGGACATCCTGCTCAAGGCGCTAGCGGACCGCTTCGCCGAGGCATTTGCCGAACGGCTGCACCAGCACGTGCGCACCGATCTGTGGGGCTACGCGCCGCAGGAACAGCTGACGAATGCCGCGCTGATTAAGGAAGAATACCGCGGCATCCGTCCCGCGCCCGGCTACCCCGCCTGTCCCGACCACAGCCTCAAGCCGATCCTGTTCGACCTGCTCGACGCCGAAGCCAACACCGGGATCACGCTGACCGAAAGCTTCGCCATGTATCCCACCGCTGCAGTGAGCGGGTTCTATTTCGGCCACCCGCAGGCGGAGTATTTCGGCGTGGCGCGTGTCGGACGCGACCAGCTCGAGGATTATGCCACGCGTCGCAATGTGGATATTGCCACTGCCGAACGCTGGCTGCGCCCGAACCTGGATTGACCGGGCGGCGCTTATCGCGCAGGGCACTCACGTCGGCTGCGGAAGCGATTCTGCGGCAGGCGCGCACGGGAGAGTTCGGGTGGCGGCGTCCACCCGGCGCCGAAGGAGCAACCGCCCCGGAAACTCTCAGGCTAAACGGACCGTGCGCTCCATCGGCACTCTGGAAAGCGTCGCGCGCCTGCGCGTGGCCACCGAAGGGGTAAGCGCACCCATCCGTGCGCCAGTCTCTCAGGTTTCCCGACAGAGGGGGCATGGGTTTTCGGCGCACCGCGAAGGGGCGCCCCCATGCTTGCGAAGGACGGGACTTGAGCGACGACACCGAAGACACGATTGCCGAAACCGAAACGCTGCCGCTCGATGCGTGGCATCGCCGCAAGGGCGCGCGGATGGTGCCCTTTGCGGGGTACCACATGCCGATCCAGTACGAAGGCATCGTCACCGAACACAACTGGACCCGCAACCAGGCGGGCCTGTTCGATGTCAGCCATATGGGCCAGCTCATGGTCACCGGCGACAAGGCTGCGGCCGAGCTTGAGAAACTGCTCCCCGGGGCGATCGCTTCGCTCAAGCCGGGCAAGGTGCGCTATTCGCTGCTGCTCGACGATGACGGCGGTATCCTCGACGATCTGATGGTCACCAATGCCACGCGGTGGATCGAAGGCGACGAGGAAGCCGGCACCGAGGGACGCTGGGGCGAACCGGCCTATTACCTCGTCGTCAACGGTGCGATGAAATGGGACGATATCGCCCATCTGCGCGAGCATCTCGACGATGATGTCACGCTGACGCATATGGACGAACACGCGCTGATCGCGCTGCAGGGCCCCAGCGCGGCGACCGCGCTCAACCGCGTGATGCGCAACGTCATCGACGACATGGTCTTCATGGAAAGCGTGGTCCATGACTTCGGCGAATGGCCGCTGCGCATCACCCGCGCCGGCTATACCGGCGAAGACGGGTTCGAAATCTCGCTGCCGGCCGAATTCGCGGAAAGCTTTGCCGACCGCCTGTGCGCCGAAATCGAAGTGCGTCCCGTCGGCTTGGGGGCACGCGACAGCCTGCGGCTCGAAGCGGGCCTGCCGCTCTATGGCCACGACATCACCGCCGAAACCGATCCGGTGTCTGCCGATCTCGGCTTTGCGCTGACCAAGCGGCGGCGCGAGGAAGGCGGCTGGATGGGCCATGCGCCGGTAATGCAGGCGTTCGCCGAGGGACCCGCGCAGAAACGCGTGGGCATTTCCATCGACGGCCGGATGCCCGCCCGCGAAGGCGCGCTGGTCTATTCGGGTGACACGCAGGTCGGGCGCATCACCAGCGGCGGCTTCTCGCCCACGCTCGAACGGCCCATCGCCATGGGCTATGTCGACACCGCGCTTGCCGCCGAAGGCACCGAACTCGAAGTCGAGGTGCGGAAGAAAAGGCTGCCCGCCACGGTCGCCTCGCTCCCCTTCGTCCCCCATCGCTACCACAGAGGGAAATGATCGAAATGGCCCGCTATTTTACCGATGAACATGAATGGATCGACGTCGAGGGCGACACCGCCACCGTCGGGATCACCGATTTCGCACAAGGCCAGCTGGGCGACATCGTCTTCGTCGAGCTGCCCGATGTCGGCAGCGTGATCGACAAGGGCAAGGACGCTGCCGTGGTCGAAAGCGTCAAGGCGGCGAGCGACGTCTACGCGCCGATCAGCGGCGAGATCATGGAAACCAACGAGGCGCTGGAAGACGACCCGGCGCTGGTGAACACCTCGCCCGAAGAAGACGGCTGGTTCTTCAAGATGACCATCGGCGACAAGTCGCAGTTCGACGGTCTGATGGACCAAGCCGCTTACAAGAGCTTCTGCGACGGGCTTTGATTTTCTGACGCCCTGCGGGGCCTGAAGGAACCAAGATGCGTTACCTACCCCTGACCGATACCGACCGTTCGGACATGCTTGATACGATCGGCGCGCCCGATATCGATGCGCTGTTCGCCGATGTACCCGAGGCAGCGCGGCTTTCCGGCCCGATCGAAGGCCTGCCAATGCACGCCAGCGAAATGTCGGTCGAAAAGCATATGCGGCGGCTGAGCAAGAAGAATCTTGCCGCATCCGATGCGGCGTTCTTTCTTGGAGCAGGGGCATACAAGCACCATATCCCGGCCAGCGTCGATCACATCATCCAGCGCGGCGAGTTCCTGACCGCCTATACGCCCTACCAGCCCGAAATCGCGCAGGGCACGCTCCAGATGCTGTTCGAATTCCAGACGCAGGTCGCGCGGCTCTATGGCTGCGCGGTCGCCAATGCGTCGATGTACGATGGCTCGACCGCGTGCTGGGAAGCGGTGGCCATGGCGGGCCGGGTCGCCCGTGGGAAGAAGCGCAAGGTCGTGCTCTCGGGCGCGCTGCACCCGCATTATGCCGAAGTGGTGCGGACGATGGCCAAGTTCACCGACGACGAGATCGCCGGTGCGCCGCCCAGCCTGACCGCCAGGCCCGACGACGACGGGCTGATTGCGCGGATCGACGGGGACACCAGCTGCGTCGTGGTGCAATATCCCGATATCCTCGGCCGCCTGCCCGACCTCGCGAAAATCGCCGAGGCCGCGCATGACAAGGGCGCGCTGCTGATCGCGGTCAATACCGAACCCGTAGCGCTGGGCGCGATCGCATCGCCGGGTGAGCTGGGGGCGGACATCGTCGTCGGCGAAGGCCAGTCGATCGGCGTCGGCCTGCAATTTGGCGGTCCCTATCTCGGCCTGTTCGCCGTACGCGATGAAAAGCACGTACGCATGATGCCGGGCCGCCTGTGCGGCGAGACGGTCGATGCCGGGGGCAAGCGCGGCTTCGTGCTGACGCTGTCGACGCGCGAACAGCATATCCGCCGCGAAAAGGCGACCTCGAACATCTGCACCAATTCGGGGCTCTGCGCGCTGGCGTTCAATGTCCATATGACGCTGCTCGGCGAGAAAGGGCTGCGCCGGCTGGCGATGGAGAACCACCGGCTCGCCTGCTTTGCCGCCGACCGCTTGGCTAAGGTGCCGGGCGTGAAGCTGCTCAACGACGCGTTCTTCAATGAATTCACGCTGCTGCTCGATGGCGATGCGCGCAGTATCGTGCGTGAACTGACGCAGCAGGATATCCTCGCGGGCGTATCGCTCGCACGGCTGTTCCCCGGCCATGATGCGCTGTCCAACGGGCTGCTCGTCGCGGTTACCGAAACCACTACCGAGGAGGACGTGGAAACGCTCGCCTCCGCACTCGAGGAGGTGCTGGCATGAACGCTCCCAACGCTTCGGGCTGGAAGCCCGGCACCCCCGTCGAAGGACACAACGCGATGAGCGGCCCCGATACCGCCACCGGCAACCGCGCGCTGATGCTCGAGGAACCGCTGCTGTTCGAGATCGGCCATGCCGAAACCACCGGGGTGGACCTGCCCGAACCACAGGCGGGCGCCAATCGCCTCGGCGGGTTCGACCGCAAGGATCCGATCGGCTTGCCCGGCCTGTCCGAGCCTGAGACTGTGCGCCACTACACGCGCCTGAGCCGGCAGAACTACGCAATCGATCTCGGGCTGTTCCCGCTCGGTTCGTGCACGATGAAGCATAATCCGCGGCTCAACGAAAAGGTCGCGCGCATGCCCGGCTTCGCCGATGTCCATCCGCTGCAGCCGGTCGATACGGTGCGCGGCGCGCTGGAAGTGATCAACGAACTGGCGCACTGGCTGATCGAGCTTACCGGCATGCAGGGCGTTGCCATGAGCCCCAAGGCCGGGGCGCATGGCGAGTTATGCGGCATCCTGTGCATCCGCGCCGCGCTCGAAGCGCGCGGCGATGCGCGCGAGGTCATCCTCGTCCCCGAAAGCGCGCATGGCACCAACCCAGCCACCGCGGCCTTCGCCGGCTACCGGGTCGAAGACATTCCGGCCAATTCCGACGGGAGGGTCGATCTCGAAGCGCTGAAAGCACGCCTCGGCCCCGATGTCGCGGGGGTGATGATCACCAATCCCAACACCTGCGGCCTGTTCGAACGCGACATGAAGGCGATTTCCGACGCGGTCCACGAGGCCGGCGGCTTCGTCTATTGCGACGGCGCGAATTTCAACGCCATCGTCGGCAAGGTGCGCCCCGGCGACCTTGGCGTCGACGCGATGCATATCAACCTGCACAAGACCTTCTCCACCCCGCATGGCGGCGGCGGCCCGGGTTCGGGCCCGGTCGTGCTGTCCGAAGCGCTCTGCCCCTATGGCCCGCTGCCGTTTACCGCGCGGACCAGGGATGGCGTGGTCCACCTGGTCGAGGAAGAAAACGCCGCCGAATTCGACCACACCAAGGCCTTCGGCCGGATGACTGCGTTCCACGGTCAGATGGGCATGTTCACCCGCGCGCTGGCCTATATCCTCAGCCACGGTGCCGATGGCCTCAAGCAAGTGTCCGAAGACGCCGTGCTCAATGCCAATTACATCCTGCGCAGCCTCGAAGACGTGCTCGATGCACCCTTCGGCCACAGCGGGCCGTGCATGCATGAAGCGCTGTTCAGCGACAAAGGCTTCGCCGACGATGTCTCGACGCTCGATCTGGCCAAGGCCCTGATCGACGAGGGCTATCACCCGATGACGATGTATTTCCCGCTGGTGGTGCACGGCGCGATGCTGGTCGAACCGACCGAGACCGAAAGCAAGGCGGCGCTCGACCAATTCATCCTCGCGCTGCGCAGCGTGGCCGAGCGGGCGATTGCGGGCGGCGAGACACTCAAGGCCGCGCCCTATTACGCGCCGCGCCAGCGGCTCGACGAAACGCAGGCCGCGCGCAAGCCCGTGCTGGCCTGGAACGACGCCAATCTGACCTGATCCGGCATGCTGTTTGCCGACCCGGCCGGGGTGCACCAGCGCCTTACCGGGTCGGACCTGCGGTCCGGTGCCCGCGCTAGCGTTCGGGCGGTACCTCGGGTTTGGGTTTGACCGTGATCGTGATCTGCGACAGCGAGATGATCGCGACCCAGAAGCCCAGCACCGACAGGGCGGATGCGCCCATGACCGTGAAGGCTGCGCCCTTCAGCCCGTTCCAGCCCATCGCCACTTCGAGCAGCGAGAGCCCGATCACGGTCGGGATCGCGCGGATCAGGAAGGCGGTGCCCGCGCGGCCCGCGCTGACCAGTAGGGATTCGAGGCTGGCCCCGACCAGCTCTATCGCCCCGGCAATCGCCAGGATCACCATCGTCCAGAACACCCGGAATTCGGGGCCCGCGATCAGTGCCAGCGCCGGCCGCCCCAGGAACAGCGTGCCGAGCACGGCCAGAACGCCGGCGATCAGCGCGATGTTTGCCATTCGCCGGGCCATGGCGTGGGCCGTTTCCTTGGCGTGAACCAGTTCGGGATAGATCGCCTTCGACACGGTTTGCGCAAGGCTGACGAGCGCCTGCCCCAGCTGGCTCGCGACGCGGTAGCCGCCCGCGGCGGTTTCGCCCCCGATGGCGCCGATCAGCAGGATCAGCACCTGCTTGGATCCGACATTGAGGCTGCCCGACAGATTGGTCGACCAGACGAAGCGCCAGGCACCTGGGTGCGCCCGCGGAATATGGCGCAGGCTGATCCGCGACAAATTGATGCGTTCCAGCCGTCCGGCGGCAATCCACAGCGCGGCGGCGACCGCTACTTCCGCCGCCGCCCAGGCGAGGATGAAGCCGGTCACCGTCGGCATGGCAATGGCGGCTGCTGCGGCACCTGCCGCCCGGACCACCGGCTGCACCGCTTCGGCGGCGGTCGTGCGGGCATAGGCAAACCGCAGGCGCAGCAGGCCGGTCGGTGTGGTCCGGATGGCGAGCAGCGAAACGACGCAATAGCCGAAGGCGACGGGGAGCAGCTCGTCGGGCAGCGGGAGCCACAACGGCGCGGTGCCGACCAGCACGGCGGCCAGCACCAGGCCGAGCGCAATCGACAGCAAGTCGAGCGCGATGGCGAAACCGGTCGCATCGGCCGGCCCGTCGCCATCGGCGCCCCACCGCACGACGAATTGCCAGGTCTGGAAGTTGGCTATGCCGGTGACCGTCTGGCCAAGCGCGAGGATGATTGCGAAATAGCCGAAATTGTCGAGTCCGAGCGTGCGCGTGGCGAGCGCGAGGTAGACGAGGCTCAGCAGGGCGTTGAGACCGCGCCCCGTCAGGAGCCAGCCGATATTGCGCAGCAGACGATTCATCGTGCGGCCGGTGTCAGGCGGCTGCGAGCCGCTTCGCCAGCAGCTTTTCGGTAACCTGGAACGTGCGCTCGTTGTCGACGTCGATGGCGCAGTGGCCATGGCTCATCTCGATCGGCACCATCGAGAACCCGAAGCGGCGCGAAACCTGCGCGAAGAGCTTTTCCTTCGTTCCCCAGCCGAGGAAGAAGCGGATCAGGTTGATCACGCCGAACGCCTTGGCAATCCGGCGCGGGAATTTCACGAACTGACCGCCGCCGCGCATGATTTCGGCTGCCGCGAGCGCCTGCGGACTGCCGATCCAATAGGCATTGCAGTTCGAATATCCGCCATCGGAAAATTCGTAGAACCGCGACTGGCCCTGCGGATCGGCGGCACGGACGTCTTCCTTATGCGCCAGTGCAGCCGCAGCGCCTGCCTTGCTGGCAATTGCCTTGTCGGCAAACTCGGTGAAGTCCTCGGGCAGCCACAGGCAGTTGTCCGCGGTGGTGATCAGCAGCGGATAGTCCGCGCCCTCTGCCCCGGCAAAGACGCTGTCGACCAGATTGAACGCGCCGGGCTTGAACACCAGCCGGCCCTCGGCCAGGAGCTTGGCGATCGAGGGAATGGCGGCGATCTCGTCCGCCTCATGCGCCACGACGCGGATCTCGCCGATGCGCGGGCTGGCGGCGACATTCATCACAACGCGTTCGATCATCGGCATGCCGCCGACGGGAACGACGCATTTCTGCGCGACACCAGCGCGCTCGGCGAGCGGATCGAGCACGCCCGAACGCTTGCCTGCCATGATCAGCGCGGTGACCTTGCCATTGTTGTCGTGTGTCATGGGCGCGCAAATAGGGCCGAATGGCGCGGTTGTCACTGCCGCGCGCTTAAGGCACGGGGTTGGCGTGCGAATTATCTTCTCTCGCAAGGGGTTCGACAGCGCTTCGGGTGGCGGCCCGTCGCCGATCGTGGAGAGTCGGCCGGTCAGCCTGCCGATCCCCGCAGGCACCGCCTCGCGCACCACCTATGGCGATCTCGGGCTGGGCGAACATGCCGCACGTGCCAGCCGGGGGCGGGTCGATGCGGGCACGTTGTGCCACCACGACCCGATGTTCCTTGCCGATCGCACCTGCCTGTTCGGCCAATGCGGTGCGGCGCAGACGCATCTGGCGAACCGGGGCGTGGGGCCGGGGGACGTGTTCCTGTTCTTCGGCCTCTTCCGCGAGGAAGGCGGCGATCTCCACCACCGGATTTTCGGCTATCTCGAAGTCGCGGAGATCGTCGATCTTACACGTGGCGCACCCGACTATCTGGTCGAGCGCGGCCATCCGCATGCGCTGGCGCTCCATGCGCGCAACGACGTGATCTATGCAGGCCCCGGCGTGGAAGCCCGGCAAGCGAGCGATGCGCTGCGGCTGACGGTGCCCGAAGGCCCACCATCCTTATGGGATCGCCCCGCTTGGTTGAAGCGCGGGGGGCTGAGCTACCACGACCGCGCCGACCGCTGGCTGCGCGGCGGGCGGCTCAAAAGCGTGGCGCGCGGGCAGGAATTCGTTGCCGATATCGGGCGCCGCACGGCCCCGCGCGAATGGCTCGCGCGGGTGCTGGAAGAGATCAGAGCGTCTTGATGATCGCGCTGAAATCGAGCCCCGCATTGTCCTCGGCGAATTGCTCGTAAAGCTCCTTCGCATGGCGGCCCAGCGGGGTCGAGGCATCGGCGGTCTCGGCGGCTTCCATCGCCAGCTTGAGATCCTTGAGCATCAGTCCGGTGGCGAAGCCGCCCTGGTAATCCT
>Ga0098074_1000128_pt1 | contig 71177 bp, 83 predicted proteins | sample 32_taG_FD_75064 | JGI IMG/M metagenome (GOLD analysis project Ga0098074, IMG submission 75064) | Marine viral communities from the Gulf of Mexico - 32_GoM_OMZ_CsCl metaG | ecosystem: Environmental > Aquatic > Marine > Oceanic | place: Atlantic Ocean: Gulf of Mexico | collected 2015-07-12 | reverse complement strand
TGATGTGGGATCATGGCGCTCATGTAAGATGTATCCTCAACGGTTGCTTGACTACGCACTAAAAACAATGCGAGCGAAAAGACAAGAACACTGCCAACATAAATAGCGGCATTTGTGTTTTTGTTTTTATACATGCCGAGCATAAAACTCAGCATTACCACGGCCATTGCTGCACCCATAACAAAGGCCATGTAAAAACGTGTCTCGCTCCAAAATGCATGTTCTATAATCGAATATGAATTGAGATACATCAAACCGAGCATTACGACAGTTGATGTACCAATCATGGCAAAAAATTTTGAATAGTTCATTTTTGTTTTTCCTTTCGTTAGTTAAAATCACAATTGTAAGTTTTTAAAACACTTCCTAAATGGGATAAATTTAGGGCCCGGGCGTGCTTGACACCGCTGCTATGCGCTATTGTTGCCACTTCTTCGCGTATCCGGTTCACGTAATTTGCAACTTTATATTTTTTCTCTTCCGGTTTAAGGGCTTTTTGTAATTTAGTATCATGGGTGGCGACACCACTAGGACAACGATCTGTATGGCAGCGCATCGCCATAATGCATCCAATAGAAAACATAAAACCGCGCGCAGAAACTGCATAGTCTGCCCCTGCCATCATTGCCCATGCTATGTCTCCGGCTGTAACAATTTTGCCGGATGCAATCAGGCGGATACGGTCTTTCAGACCATATTCTTTTATAATATTAGCCACTTCAGGCAACGCTTCGCGGATAGATATGGCGGAATTATCCATGAGCATCATGTGCGAAGCCCCTGTCCCGCCTTCAGCGCCGTCGATTGTGATAAAATCCGGTGCGCTTTCCTCGCCACGCGCTTTGATTTCCTCGCACAATTCTTTTATCCAGTTTGTATCGCCCAGTGCGGTTTTAAAGCCGACCGGTTTTCCGGTGGTTTCACGCAGATAGTCGATAAAATCGAGTAACTCCCCGGTATTGGAGATTTCCGCGTGTCTGTTGGGCGAAATTGAGTCTTCGCCTTGTGGGATATTGCGGATGTCTGCTATTTCTTTAGTGACTTTATTTGCAGGCAAAACACCACCTCTACCAGGTTTTGCGCCTTGGCTTAATTTAAGCTCAAACATCTTGATTTGCGGTCTGGCGGCAACCTCCCGCAATTCACCTTCATCCAGATTACCATCCTTATCGCGCACCCCATATTTGGCCGTGCCAATTTCAAACACAATATCCGGGTTGCCTTTGAGGTGATGCGGAGCCAGTCCACCTTCACCGGTATTGAGCCAGCACCCGGCCAGTTCCGTGCCGTAGGACAATGCTTCAACAGCCGGTGCGGATAATGCGCCGTAACTCATGGCCGACATATTAAAAAAAGACGGCGGTTTATAAGGGTGTTTGCAATACGGGCCGATGGTTAAAACGGGCGGGTCTTCGGCTTCATTTTCATTCACCGGAAAAACGGCGTTGCGAAAAAAATATGGCCGCGTGGTAAAATCAATTTTAGTGCCAAAGCCTCGCGTATCCTTTTTGCCGTGTGCTGCCTCATATACCCATTCTTTGATTGCACGGGAAAACGGCTGAGCTTCGCGGTCTCCAAAAGAAATATAGCGTCTGAAAAACTCACCCAGCTTCTCAGATATGGGACGAAACCATGCCAGAACCGGATAATTACGTTTTACGGCATTAGACGATTGAAACCTGTCATGTATGAAAACGATAAGTATGAACAGCGCACCACACCCGATTATAAAAATAAACAGGGTGGAGAGAAAATCCATATGAAAGAAAGCGCTATCCATTCTTTAAAACCAGAATTTTACGCCTGTTAAAAAATAAGTGTTGCTGGTATCGCCGCCATCTTCTTCGATTAAGTCGGCTGTTTCACCTACATTCTGCTCCCAACTCACGCCAACATAAGGCGCAAATTTGCGGCTAAATTCATAGCGTGCGCGAAGACCGGTTTCAAATCCTGTAATGCCGGAGCCGATATTATAATCTTTTGCATCATTCGCCGCGAGCTCGGTTTCAAAGCGGGGCTGTATGGCCAGCCTTTGCGTGAAATACCAACTGCGCTCAACTTCCAGCACCGCAGAGGCTTTGCCCTCATCACTCAGATATGCAGTGGCGTCCACTTCAAATGTATAGGGTGACATGCCTTGTACTCCGGCTGCCAGAAATGTGCGATCATCCTCATCAGGCACAAAATCGTGCCTAACACCTAACTGGGTATCCCAGAAAGGCCGGATAGCGCGGTTCCAAAAAAGTTCGGTAGATATGGTTTCAAGTTCATCGCTGCGGAAATTGTATTCTCCTTCTGATTCAAGATAGAGTTTATTATAATCTCCACCAATCCAAGCATCGCCATCCCATAAAAGAATATCATTATCCTCATTTGTGCGATATTCAAGGCGGTCTCCCAACACCTGCCAGAATAATTTATTATCATGAACAACTGTCTTGCCAAAGTTCTTAGCGGTCAGTCCGGGTTCATCTAAAGCGTATTTACGAACCTTCGCGCCTTCTGGGGGCGGCGCAGCAGGTGAATGATAATCATCAGGGAGTGGTTCTTTTCCCTGATGATGATGCGGAATTTCCGGGTTGCGCTCGTCAGCATAAGCAGCCGGTGAAATAAAGGCAGCAGATAATAGTAGTAATGCTAAAGTTTTTCTCATTTTTAATCTCCTTCTAAGCCACGCGTACAACTTGGAACATACCTGCTTCCATGTGATACAGAAGGTGACAGTGGAATGCCCAATCACCTTTTTCGATTGGTGTAACCAAAAAGGAAGCGACCTCGCCGGGCTTTAATAAATATGTATGCACAAAAGGTAATTCTTCATTACTGCGCCCTGTTTCCAGTTGCATCCACATGCCGTGTAAATGCATGGGATGTTCCATCATGGTGTGATTGACCATATATAAGCGCAATCGTTCATTATGACGAAATAAATATGGCCCCGGATGCTCGGTGTATTTTTTACCATCAAGTGAAAAAATTCCGCGCTCCATATTGGCAGTGACATTAATAGTCAGTTCGCGATCAACTTCAGCCTTATAAGGTTGCGGCTCGGCAGACACCAAGTCTTTATAGGTCAGCACCTTCCATCCGTCCTTACCAAGGCCGATTCCCGGATCATCCATGCGCTGCTTCGGGTCCATAACAGCCATAGCAACGTCTGGATTAGTTTTATCAAGCATAAATGGCATTGGGCCTTTAGGACCGGGAATATTTGAATCTTGCATCTGCATGCGCTTATGATGCATTTTTTTCATCATCTTCTCATCCATACCGCCAAAATATTTTCCTTTCATCATGCCCATGCCGATATCTTCAAGTTTTCGGTCAGGTGTCTGGCGACGGCGCGGCACAGGCGCACTCATGCCCGCTGCAGGCGATAATGTACCGCGTGTAAAGCCGCTGCGATCAAGGCTTTCAGCAAAGACTGTGTATGCTTTTTCTTCTCTCGGTTTGATTATAACGTCGTAAGTTTCTGCAATACCGATGCGAAATTCGTGACAATCTACTGGCCGAACCGCTTTACCGTCTTTCATTACAACGCTCATATCAAGCCCAGGAATACGCACATCAAAATGACTCATGGCTGACGCATTAATCACCCGCAGTCGTACAGTTTCGCCCGGTTTAAACTGCCCTGTCCAGTTCATATCCGGCGAATGTCCATTCATGAGATAGGTATAAAGCGATCCTGTAACATTCGAGAGATCACGCGGACTCATATTCATCTTGCGGAACGGGAGGAGTTCGGCATTAGCATCTGCAAAACCATCTTTTTCTATTTTGTCGAAATAATCAAAAACCGTGCGCTTGTAATAAATATAATATTCCGGATCGAGCATGATATTGCGAAAGACTGTATCCGGGTTTTCAAATGTCCAATCAGATAAGACAATCACATGCTCGCGATCATAGTGAAACGGCTCACCGTCTTTAGGGTCAATAATGATAGGGCCGTATGCGCCTGTTTGTTCCTGAAATTTAGAATGGCTATGATACCAGTAGGTTCCGGCCTGCTGCACTTTGAAGTTATAGCGAAATGTTTCACCGGGCTGTATACCATCAAAATTCACGCCCGGTACGCCGTCCATACGAAACGGCACCAATATACCGTGCCAATGAATTGAAGCGTGCTCTGTATCTTCTAAGTGATTAGTTACATCCATTGTAACTTCTTCACCCTCGCGCCAGCGCACGAGCGGCGCAGGGACAGTTCCATTAATAGCCGTCGAGCGACCTGTCTTTCCGTTCACAACCAAAGGCGAATATCGGAAATTTAGATCAAAATAGTTTTGAGCCGGATAGTTGGTAACCCCTTCATGAATATTGCGCGGAGATGTTACCGCCCATGCTGGAAGCGGCAAGGCCGCTTGTATCCCCGTAACAAATATACCACCGGCTACGCCGCCTAAAAACTGTCTACGCGACAAATTATTTTTTGTAAGTGTGCTCATAAAAATCCTCTTTATATTCAACGTTAACAGATGGATATGGTTCCGTTTTGTCCTGGACTATATCCATTTTTTAAATATCTTCGTTCCATCCGCCGCCCATTGCTTTGAACAATTCGATGCGTGCCGCCAGTGTTTCATATCGCGCCCGCTCATGTTGATCTTCGGACTCCAGCAAAACGCGCTGCGCATCCAAAACACCCTGAAACTCCATAACGCTCAAAGAATATTGTTGTTCGGCGATTGGTCAACCCCCATTTTTTAATCCAGTTGTAAGTTCGTAATGTTCGCAGTTGTTCTGGTGTAAGGGGAGATGTTTGAGCAGCGTAGCGGAGCAAATATCTCCCCTTACATGCATCATCGGTATGGGCGGTTTATAACCCAGTGAGCTGTGTGGCCTGATGTGATTATAATGTCGCCGCCAGTCCTCAATAATGACTTGCGCCTCTTTGAGGCTGTAAAACATCTCGCCATTCAGGCATTCATCGCGCAAACGCCCATTAAAGCTCTCGTTGTAGCCATTCTCCCACGGACTGCCTGCCTCTATAAAGGCTGTTTTCACCTTCAATTTATGCAGCCAGTCCTGCAAGATTTTAGCGGTAAATTCGGAGCCGTTATCAGAACGAATGTAATCCGGCAGCCCTTCAGTGATAAACAAATGACTGAGCGTTTCCAGCACATCATCTGACTTTAAAGCGCGCTCGGTACGGATCGCCAGACATTTGCGGCTAAACTCATCAATCACGGTGAGCATGCGGATTTTCTTACCGTTGCTCAGGCGATCCGCCACAAAGTCATAGCTCCAAACATGGTTTTTCCAGTGCGGGCGAAGACGTATGCATGAGCCATCATTCAGATAAAGACGCTTACGTTTCTTCTGCTTTTGCGGCACTTTTAAGCCTTCTTCACGCCAGATGCGCTCAACACGCTTGTGATTTACATGCCAGCCTTCGGCGCGCAGAAGTGCTGTAATTCGACGATAACCATACCGACCATACTTCAATGCCAGACGTAGAATATCCTCTCGCAAAGCCTCTTCGTCATGACCTTTGCGCAGCCGGTAGCGAACACTATCACGGTTTATATCAAGAGCACGGCACGCACGGCGCTCAGATACATCATATCGTTGCTGCGCATAAATAACGCTTTGGCGCTTACGTTCCGTGCTTAGAAGTTTCCCGAAGCAACATCCTTCAGGATTTGATTGTCCAGACTGAGATCAGCCACAACCCGCTTAAGCCGCGCATTCTCGGTCTCCAGTTCCTTTAAACGACGCGCCTGATCCATGCCCATCCCGCCATACTCCTTGCGCCATTTGTAATAGGTCGCATCCGACACGCCAAGCTCCCGACATATCTACCAACCGCTTTGATCTGACCTTGAGCGCGGTTGAGACGTGATATTGCAGCCGCTTTTTTATTGTCTTTAAGCATGATCTTTATTCATCCTCCCTCGTGCCCACCAGAATGATGCCAGCGGTATAACCAACCATTGCAAAAGTGGGGTCAGACCTATCTCAAAGCTTGCAAAAGGCAGTACGGGCATCTGATCGGCATAAGCCCAGCTTTCACGCCAATAAACATTCAACCATTCGCTATAAACCGTGTAAGCCAGGCCAAAGACTATCGCCCAAATCGCCACAGCCCTGTAGCCTTTGTGAGGCCAGCAATTATTACCAACAACAACCAGCGCCAACATTAGACTGGCCAGAGCAATGAGAATATCCCCGCCCGTACAATGCAGCACTGCAAAAAGGATTTGTTTCCATGTCCCCTCGTACCAGATTGTATAAAGCGGCATGTGCAGCGCCTCCCAGACCAGATTACCAAGCGCGATCACCAGAAAATAGCGCCGCATGAAACTCAGCCAGGCGTAAAACTCATTTTTGTTTTCTATTATGCTTACCATCGCCCCTACCTGAAGATCTCCGGGCATTCCCGGCAGCATTTATTGTGAACGATGATATAAATCAGATGCAGGGTCGCCACGCCCGCCAGCAGGCAGAAAAACGAGATATAGGCGTAGGACAGGAATATCCAGACCACCGCAATGACGGCAATCAGCATCAGACCAAACAGCCGCATATGCAAATAGGTCGAAATCAGCGGCGGCGTAACAATCAGAAACACGTAAATCAGATAGGTCAGCTCACGCGGGATAAAATAATCCAGAAACATCGTATCTTCATAGGCGATGGAGTGATTGTTGATGGCGACCTTAACCCAATCGGGATTGGCCAGATGCGGGATATACAAGGTCAATCCCAGCGCCAGCCCGGACAGTGCAAACATCAAAAGCGTTCGTTTACGCTTGCTGCCGGGCGGCTCCAGAAAATAAATGGCAAAGGGAATCCAGGTTGGCCACATCAGCCATGAGAAAAAGATAAAACCCATCGCCCCCCACCAGACCATATCCGGGTCGGCATCGTTTAAGCCCATCCACACATGCCCTTCCATCATCTGCTGGATGCCTGCCAGCACCGGCATCAGCGCCACGGGAAAATAGCGCATATTGATCTTATAGGCTTTCCACGCTGCATAAGCTCCGCCTGCGAGCAGCATGCCTCCGGCCACAAAACTGACGGGTTCGGACATGCACATGGGTTATCCTTCCCTTTCTTTCAGATGTTCGGCGAGCAAACGGATCAGATCAATGGCGTTGGTCGGATGCAAAATCGTATTGCAGGTCACAATCTTTCCCGCCCCTGCTTTCTGCAGGGCTTCATAGCCATCACCCGCAAAGACGGCATGAACACCGATACAAACTGGCGGCTTCATTCCGGCGTCCTTTAAATGTCCGGCGGCGGCAATCATGGTCCGGGCCGTGGAGATAATGTCATCGACCAGCACGGGCGTATGATCCGCGTATTGATCAACATCCGGCACGGAAACCTCGACATCCTTATCACCATGGCGGGTTTTCGTCAGCACCGTATAGGCCGCTCCGGCGCGCTGTGCCACATCCGATACCCATTGATCGCTTTCCTCATCCGGGCCGATCAGAACAGGCTTGTCTATATTGTCTTTAATCCAGTCCGCAATCGCGTCCGCCGCGTGAATAACCTGTGCCGGGATGGTGTAAATTTCCTTCATCTCCTTATGGCGATGCAGATGCGGATCGATGGTGATCAAACTGTCAAAATGCTGCGATAAAAACGCAGCGAAGATATTGGATGTGATGGCCTCGCCCTCATGAAAGCGTTTGTCCTGGCGCATATAGCCCAGATAAGGCGTAATCAACCCGACCGATTTTGCGCCCAGCTCTTTGGCGGTTTGTGCAAAAAACATGATCGTCATCGCCTTGCTGTCGGGCTGATTGAGGGAACAAAACAAAATCACGTCCCGGTCTTTAACATCCGTTTCAAGCTGCACAAGGCTCTCGCCATCCGGAAAATGATGGATGTCTATCGCGCCCAGCTCATATCCCGCTTCTTTGGCCAGCAATACGGCCTGTTCTTCATTGTCCGGATAGCTAAATAAAAGACTCATGATGGTTCTCCTTCTATGTCTATGATCCCGTCCTGCTCTTCGAGATAGCCAAGCGCATAATCAAGCTCGCCCGGCGAATGGGCATGGACGGTAAAAAGCGGCGCGCCTTTTTCAAGATGAGTGCCGACAGGCGTATGAAGATCAACACCCGCCACTTTATCGGCAGGCGCCCCGGCCAGTTTGGCCACGCGAGCAATGCGGCGGTTATCGATGGCCGTGACCTGTCCCGCTTTATCCGCTTCAATGACGTGGGTATATTTGGCGCTTGGTATGTCCTTCATACCGCCCTGGGCATCACAGATTGCCTGGAACTTCGCCCAGGCTTTGCCGCTATTTAAAAGCTCTGCCGCCAATATCCGGCCTTGCCCGTTCTTCACATCCGGCGAAAATTCCAGAATGTGTCCGGCCAGATCCAGCGCCCGTTCGCGCAAATCCTGCGGTGCATCCTTGGTGTTTTGCAAAACAGCCACCAGATCACGCGCTTCCAGTGCCGGACCAATACCGCGCCCGACCGGCTGACTGCCGTCACTGGTATGAACACGCACGCCAATACCCATCGCCGCGCCTGTTTGCTCCAGATAGCGTGATAAATCCTCCGCCATATCCATGCTGCGGATCTTGGCGGTCGGGCCAACTGGCATATCAATCAAAACATGTGAAGATCCGGCGGCAATTTTCTTGGACAAAACAGAAGCCACAAGTTGCCCTTCGCTATCAAGATCCAGCGCCTTTTCCACGCGGATCAGCAGATCATCCGCCGGACTTAAAGAGACAGAGCCGCCCCAGACTACGCAGCCCTGTTCCTGCTCCACGACCTTGCGCATGACCGGCACATCCAGATCGACAGCGGTGAGCACTTCCATCGTATCCGCCGTGCCTGCAGGGGAGGTAATGGCGCGGGAAGAGGTTTTAGGCATGGTCAGGCCGTGCGCGGCGACAATCGCCACCACAATCGGGGTTGTCCGGTTGCCCGGCAAACCGCCAACGCAGTGCTTATCGACAACCAGATCTTGTCCCCAATCCAGCCTATCGCCGCTATCAACCATGGCACGGGTCAGGTGAACGATCTCTTGCTCATTGAGCCGCCCGCCCGCGCAGGCGGTAAGAAAGGAAGAGACATGGATATCCGAATAATATCCGGCGACAATATCATCAACGATTGCTTGCAATTGCTCGCCTTGCAATTCATTGCCATAAATTTTTGCGCGCATATGGCTGAGCGAATGCACAGGCGGCGCGTGCGAAACATGAATATCATCGCCGTCTTTTGCCCCCAGTTTCGCCCAGGCATATTCCGACAGAGCCGCTTCACCGGGCTTCAACAGGCCGTCCCGGATCATATTCAGCGTGGCGATCATAGATTGCCCGTTTAAACTCACCAGCACACGGGTTTGAACCTCAAAGCCTTCAGCGCGGCAGACATGGCAATCTTCGCGCATGTAAATGACGGCTTCCTTATAGGTGTCGATGCCCAGGCGGCGCAGTTTCAATATGGGTTTTGGTCTATCCTGTTGCATTAAAGCTCCTCCGTTTGTGCATATTCGGGCACGTCCGCCTGCCAGCCGAATTTTTTCTCGATCCTGTCCTTCATACTTTGTGCAGCACTGGCTTCACCGTGGACAACAAAGACTTTGCGCGGCGGGTTGTTAAAATTCTCCATCCAGTTCAAGATCTCGCCGTAATCAGCATGGGCTGACATATTGTCCAGCTTCTCGATCTGCGCTTTGACAGGAAACATCTGGCCGTGGATTTTAATCTCCTTCTCGCCCCGTGCCAGCCGGTCGCCGCGCGTGCCGCCTGCCTGAAATCCGGCCAAAAGAACCGTATTGCGTTCATCGCCGATATAATGTTTGAGATGGTGCAGAACCCGTCCGCCTGTCGCCATGCCGCTGGCTGAGATAATAATTTTCGGCATGTTGTTGTTCTTGTTATAAATCGCCTTGGATTTTTCGACCTTGCGGGTATAGGTGGCAATGCCGCACACATCCATACATAAATCATGCGGCATACGGTGATCGTTTAAATGCTTGCACAATAAGTCCGAAGCGCTGATTGCCATAGGGCTGTCCAGAAAAACGGGAAGACTTGAGGGAATGCGCCCTTCGGTTTTGAGCTTGTGAATATAAAACATGATGGCTTGTGCCCGACCGACAGCAAAAGCCGGGATGACAACGGTGCCGCCGCGTGCCGCCGTTTCATTGACAATGCGCTCAATATCCTCGGTCGGATCGTCCTTGTCATGCAGCCGGTCGCCATAGGTCGATTCAACAACCAGATAATCGGCATCTTGAATCTTCGCAGGCGCCTTCATCACCGGATCGTTAAGTCGCCCGATATCGCCGGAAAATAATATAGATGTGCCGCCTGTATCGCTGATCCGGACAAAAGCCGCGCCCAGAATATGCCCGGCGCGGTGCAGGGTAAATTCAAGCTCCTCAGTCAGTTTGCAGGGCTGGCCGAAATCAACCGGTTTGAAATACTGAAATGTATCACGCGCTTCTTTCTCATTATAAAGCGGCAGAGCGGGTTTATGTTTTGTATAGTGATAACGGTTGGCGCGCTCCGCATCCTCTTCCTGAATATGGCCGCTATCGGGCAGCAGGATTTTACACAGATCAAACGTGGCTTCGGAACAATAGATCGGGCCTTTAAACCCCGCCTTGACCAGCTTGGGGATATAGCCGCTATGATCCAGATGGGCATGTGTCAGGAGCAAGGCATCAATATCGCGCGGATTGACCGGCAAGCCTTTCCAGTTGCGCAGGCGCAGCTCCTTATGCCCCTGAAACAACCCGCAATCAATCATGATTTTTTTGCCGCCGTCCTCAAGCAGATATTTCGATCCAGTCACCGTGCCGGTTGCGCCTAAAAATGTCAGTTTCATTTAACTCTCCTTATTATTTATTTTTGTAATCACACCATCCGGTGAACGGGTTCCATTCAGAGCCTGACGTTCCTCATCGCTCAAAATATTCTCTTCATTGATGCCGAGCAGCGTTGCGGTTTCGCGCAGAATATGCGCCCAGCTGCAGCCATTGACGAAATGCATGCCTTCAACATCCAGCGTGCCGCCCTGATTGATAAAGCCTAGAGCTTTTACACTTTTTCCAGACCATAAAGGCTGCAACGTCCCCAGCATCACTTCCGGGCGGGTATGGCTCATCATCAATATATGACGGCTTGCAGGCGGAACAATGACATCACGCACGGCCTCAGGCACGATATGTTCCGCTTCACCGTCATTACGCGGCGTGCGGAACCGCCCAGGCTCAATCAAATAGGAAACGCTGTGGGCAATATCGCGCTCTTTCAAACGCGCAGAGGCTTTTAAAACTTCGACCAGCTGATAGGCACCAATCGCCACCAGGCCTATCTCGGCTTTATCCGCCTCATGCCCGGCCCAGCTGATCTGGATGCCGCCATCATTCAGCAGCTTTTGCGATTCCTCTTCAGAAAACAAAACCGGCATTGCGCGTTTCGGGATAACCAGCGTCCAGATTTGCCCTTGCGTTTGATACAGCCGGGCAAGCGTTTCAGCGGCGCTGTTATAATCAGCCGGAAATAAAACACGGGAAATATCGGATGTTTCCGAGAGCATACTTTCCGCTAAAGACGGGTCCTGGTGGGAAAGTTCGTTCTTGCCGTTCTCCCATGTGTTGGATGTCAATACCAAGGGCACGGACAGCCACCCGGCCGGTTTGCCGATATCTTTTTGGTGTTTGGAAAAAATCACCTCCTGGCGCGCACCGCCGAACATCTTGGCGCCGAACGCCTCATAGGTGACAATCATATTAATGCCGCCTTTATTGCCGAACGCCGCTCCGGCCACCGCTTCTTCATTGAGCGCTGTGATCACTTTGCCCAGCGTAGATTCCTCTAATCCTTCCTCCGCATCCACTACGCGAAACTCCAAAGCCTCCAGCGTATCATCCATACGGTTGGACAGCATTTCATCGGGGTTACCAACGCGCGGTCTGAGATGCGGATTGGCTTTAACAGTCTTTAAAAACCCTTCATCAATCGCATCCATGGGGCTGATCTCTTCCCAAATTTGCGGGTCGTTTGTTTGTGAAGTGATGGCCTTAAAATTCAGATCAGGAAGGGTTTTTAAGCGGACATCACGATTGCCGGCCGGATGTTCCCGCTCTTTCACGCGATCTGATTTCTCGTGATGTTGAAACAGGGAAACAGAGTCCTGCAACTCAGCAAAAGGCACATAAAGTTTTTTGGCGTGAGTATTAAAACGCTTGGCCGCCACCTCATTGATATGTGGGTTATCGACCAAGGGTAGATTATGTGCGTAATTTGTGCCTTCATTGTAAAACCCCGCGCCTTTGGGCGCAACGGCAATGCCATAGGGCACGGGCACATGGTAATGCTCAACGGAATTCAGATTAGCTGCATATTCGCGCAGGCGGCGTTCTTGTTGCCAGATCGCCCAAGCAAAAGCCGCCGGATCGCGCCCGTCGAAAACAAGCGGCTCAAAGCCGTGCAGCTCAAGATGTTTGATAAACCATTCCACGCCGCCTTCCTGCGACATGGTGGTGCGCTGATCGATCCTGCGGCCATTGGCAATCATGATCGGCACAACTTCGCCGCAATCCTCGGCGCGCCACCAGCGCGGTGTCCAGTCCGCGCCGCGTTGTTCTTCAAATGCGCCGTCACTTAAGAACGCCACCAGAGATTCACCGGGCAGCGGCATATGCGCATATTGAACCGAGGCAAAACCAAGATAGCCGCCTTCCAAATGCCCGCCGCCCGTATGCGGATTGACATGACTGCCCAGCGGCGAGTCCTGTCTTCCGTCTTCATTCAGGCTGTAGGAATAAAAATCGCGCGCAAAACGGGTTAAGCCGTCTTCACTTAAAGCATAACGCGCCGCATGTTCCTCCGTCATATTGCCGAGCAATAAATTAACGCTATCGATGGCCGCCACGGCATGGCCTTGCCCCATCACCCAGCTGCGCGTTGTGCCCGTCAGCGCATTGGCTAGCATGTATCCGACATAGGCCGGGATCATATTGAGCGAACCGCCAAGATGGCCTTGCGGGTCTTTTTTGAAGTCATCCGTCTTTAAATCGCGGCCATCAATATAGATATGGGCAGCATAAGCCTGATTGACCGCAAGCCACATTGCCGCATTGGCAATCCGGTCTGCCGCCGCCAGCGCATCATAAAAAGCTACGCCGTCCCCGGCGGTGTTTTCAGCCGATAGCGTTGCCGCCATCTCAGCAATACGCTTGCGGGTTTCGGCGGAATGGGCAATAACCCCGTAACCTTCAAACCACTCTTTTTCTGAAACCGTTTCCTGTGTGCTTGTTAAATGATCCTGCATGTTTTTAACTCCTTACTTTTACGGGATTATATTCGGACTTTGGCAGGCTCAAATGCAGCCAGGCATACCCGGCAACGGCAGAGATCAGCGAGGCAATCAAGATCGCCAGTCTGCCGATTTCCGGATTGCCGTTATGGGGAAAAGCCAGCGTGTTTAAAAACAGCGCCATGGTAAAACCGATCCCGCCCAGCAGCGCCACGCCGAAGATCTGCCGCCAGTTGATATGATCAGCCAAACGGGCCAAGCCGGACAGATGCACCAGAAATGCAAAGGTAAAAATACCCAGCGGTTTGCCCAGCACCAGCCCGGCGATAATGCCGAGTGAAAGCGATGATCCCAGATGATGCGGGGAAATATCAGTCAGAACGATCCCGGCATTGAAAAAAGCAAAAAGCGGCACAATGAAAAAGGCGACCCAGGGGTGCAGCCCGTCCTCGACAAAGCGCAGCGGGATATAGGCGCATGATTTTTTAAGCCGCAGCGGCAGAGCCAATCCGACCGCCACACCGGCCATGGTTGGGTGAATGCCGGATTCCTGAAAAGTCGCCCATAATAGAATGCCCATGACGATATAGAGCGAGGCATGGGTGACACCGAAACGGTTGAGCGCAAATAAGGCGGCAATGCCGAGCAATGAGAAGAAAAGAACGCTCACGGTCAGATGGCTGCCATAAAATAATGCGATGATCAGAATGCCGCCCAGATCATCAAATATGGCCAGCGCCGCCAGAAACAGCTTCAGCTCAACCGGCACACGCTTACCCAGTAAAGAAAGTACGCCGAGGCTGAGCGCAATATCGGTAGCGGTCGGAATCGCCCAGCCCTGCATGAGTGTGGGGTTATCACGATTGAAAAACAGGTAAAACGCCGCCGGAACCGCCATCCCACCCAGCGCCGCAAAGGCAGGCAACAGCATTTGCCTTGTTCCGGATAGATGGCCGTCCAGAATCTCGCGCTTGATTTCAAGGGTCACAGCCAGAAAGAAAAACGCCATCAGCCCTTCATTGATCCAGAACACCAGCGGTTTTTGCAGGATAAAGTCCCCGAAACTAATCACGACAGGCGTGTGGTGAAAAATATCGTAGGCGAGTTTGAGCGGCGAATTCACGCACAGCAACGCAATGCCGAGCGCGCTGATCATCATGAGCGCGGCCCACTGATCGGCGCTGGCGGTTTTACCCGCTATAGCAAAATGGCGTTTACGCTTTTGCATCAACCCTCACTTATTCAGGAAAGATATGATGGTTAGCATCATCGGCATTATGCTGCATCAGATGGATGGTCTTGTTTACAGGGCTGTAAAAAACACCGGCCTCGTGATATTTGAACCACCAGTAGCCCGTGCAAATCAACCCCAGAATGCCGCCGATTAGCATGACATACGCGCCAACCTTCATCAGCTTCGAGCCTTCCTTGCCCGCGTAATACAGCACTACCAGCCCCGCGCCGATCAGCGCGATTTCCAGCATGGCAGCTATATCGCCTGTAAATTGGTCCATGGTTTTTTCCTTTCTTGTGCCTTACTGTTGATCAGCCATTTGTGTATCAAACAGCTTCAGATTTTGTTCGTTTTCAAAATAATAAACTGCGCCGTCAGGCCCCGAACCAATCACGGCAATGGCCTTGTCAACAATGTCGCCGCTAATCGGATCTCTGCCCTCTCTTATTTCTTGGACGTTTTCAAGTTTGGCTTTACACATTTGACAGCAGCCGTAATAGGTTTTCCCGTTCACTTCGACAGGGATTTGTACATTGGGAAATTTCTGGTCATTCACCATGCAAACATATTCCGGCTCAACTTTTTCTAACCAGCTATATTCATAGGCTTTGGAAGAAGAGTGCGCGTGTTCAGTGCCCGCTCCTGTCTCCGCCAAAGCGGGGAAGGAAAAAGCTAGAAATAATGTCAAAAAAATCGCCAGAAACAGCTGATTTTTTTCAGGATTGAACGTTTTTTTTATATGCATGTTTTTTCTCCTTTTTATTTCATCAAAACATAGTCGCCCGGTGCATCACGCAAAGGCTTGTAACCCTTTTTGGCCGCGCCCATAGACGGCGGCTTAACTTTATCGCCGGAGTGTCCCGCCAGCCATTTTTGCCATTCCAGCCACCATGAGCCGTCATGGGAGGGCGTTTCCGCGCACCACTCATCGGGCGGCGTAAACTTGTCCGCATTCTTTTGTGTAGCAATCTGGTAGGTGCGGCGTGGATGTCCCGGTTCGCTGACGATCCCCGCATTATGCCCGCCGCTGGCTAGAGCAAAGGTGACATCGGTATCGGCAAACAGGTGTATTTTATAGACCGAGCGCCACGGCGCGACATGATCGCGCTGCGTGGAAACAGCAAAAACCGGCACACGAATATCGGTAAGCGCAACCGGCTTGCCCTCAATTGCAAACCGGCCTTCGGCCAGATCGTTATTCAGGAACAGGCTGCGCAAATATTCGCTATGCATCTTATAAGGCATGCGCGTGACATCGGCATTCCAGGCCATCAAATCATTCGGCGGCCTGCGTTCCCCCAGCATATAATTCTCCACAGCCCGCGACCAGATGAGATCACGGGAGCGCAGCATCTGGAAGGTTCCGGCCATATGCTTGCCGCTCAGATAGCCTTTTTCCCACATGGTGTCTTCCAGCCATGCGAGCTGACTCTCATCAGTGAACATCGAAAGCTCGCCCGCTTCTTCAAAATCAACCTGCGTGGTAAACAGGGTCAGGGATTTTAGGGAATCCCCATCATCCCGCGCCAATGCCGCCGCCGCAATCGCGGCCAGCGTCCCACCCAGGCAATAGCCCGCCAGATGCCCTTTCTGATCCGGAACGATTGTCTTGATGGCCTTAAGCGCCTCCATAATGCCCAACTCAAGATAATCCTCAAACCCGAGATCGCGCTCTTCAGCGCCGGGATTATTCCATGAAATCATGAACACTGTATGGCCCTGATCGACCAGATATTTGACCAGAGAATTTTCCGGGGAGAGATCGAGAATGTAATATTTCATGATCCAAGCCGGAGTGATCAGCACAGGCTCGGCATAGACCTCTTTTGTGGCCGGTGCATACTGGATCAACTCAATGAGGCGGTTTTGATAAACCACCTTGCCCTTGGTCACAGCTATATTTTCACCGACCTTATAGTCTTCCATCCCGGCAGCTTGCTGGCCGGTTATCTGCTGCATCCAATCATCCATGAAATTCTGAGCGCCCCTGAAAAAATTAAACCCGCCTTGTTCGGTGGTGGCTTTGACAACATGCGGATTGGTCAGCGGGAAATTGAGCGGTGAGAACATATCCAGCATTTGCCGCGCCATAAAGGGCAGCACGGCTTCATGATGCCGAGTTACGCCGCGCACATCTGTGGCTTCCTGCCACCATTGCTCGGTCAGCAAATACGCCTGTTTATAGTGGCTGTAAGGCCATTCATCCCAATCTTCTCCTTTAAAGCGGTGATCCTGCGGCAATGGCTCGGCACAACATTCCGCATGATCATGTCCTGAAATCTGACAACGGATAAAAGACGCAAAAAGCGCGGCTCTGTCTGCTGCGCTGCGCGCCAGCTCCGCCTGCCGCCCGGGAGACAGCGCCAGATGAGTCAGCCAATCGGCATAAGCCAGACCCAGCGAAGTCGGAGACAGACCGGAAATCTTGCTCATCCCGGCATGCAGCATGCGGTCAGCCAGCGGCACATCTTCGGCCACAGGCATTGGCGGCAGTTTCATATGCGGGCCGCAAAATGTATGCTCCGCTGCGGCGTCCTTGTTTTCAGCAGGGAAGCTGGAAATATTACTTTGTTTTTGTTTTGCGGTTTTTGTCATCCAAATCTGTCCGGCCCTATTTGTTTAATCGGGAAGTATGCTGCATATACTCCTTCACGGTAATTTGCTCGTCTTCATTGTGATCCATCCGTTCAAAATGGGCGCTGAAATAGGAAAGATATTCTGCTTGCGAAACCATCCCGTCTTTATCGAGATCCGCAGCCTTAATTTTTTTACCCAGATGCACGCCATGGTGATCAACCCATTTGCCGAAATGATCGCCTTTTTCCTCAAAGCGCGAGACCGTGTCTCTGGTTTCGTCATAAGAGATCTGGCTGTCTTGATTACGGTCGGCCTCTTCAAATTTTTTCATCATCACAGAGCGGCGCTCTTCAAGCTGCAATACGCCATCTTCATTGAGATCGTGTTTTCTGATTTCCAGCTCCCGCCCTTCATATTGCGGTTTTGAAGGATCGGCACTTTTATTCTCCTCTCCATGTCCGGCCCAGGCCAGAGACGGTGAAAGCGCGGCTAAAATAATCAATAAACGAAACATGGTCTTCTCCTTTTTTCGATGTATCCCTATCCGTAAATGGCCTTGAACACAGCGTTCTGCCATTTTTTGTGGTAATCCGACATGGTTTCGATGGTGGCTTCAATGCGCTCAGCCGTCTGCCGCTCCATCTCTTTAAACGGGTTATCTTCTGCCGCCGCTTTGCGGTTATCTCTGACAGTCTGGGCGGCAAGAGGCAGGGGCAGCATGGCCGGATTGAGCTGCTCTGAAAATATCTTGCGGCTGGCACGCATCGGGTGCGCTGTTTTCAAAACTTCAGCCGTTAACGGATTGGCGAAAGCCTCTACAAAAGGCCGCGCAAACTGTTTGTAACGCTCATCATTCTTTTCCGATACGCTGCGTACCGCCTCAAAAGAGTCTTGCGGCACGCTCTCACAGATATCCTCGACAAGGCGCTCTTCAAAACGCACCTCATATTGATCGCGGCTGCAATCGGGATCGCCTGTCGGATTATCGATGATCATCTCGTAAAGCCCCGGTTTAAGACTTTCAATATCCGCCGTGTTTTCAAGAATGGCACGGTGCTCCAGCTTAGCGACCTTGGCCGAAACGAAAATCCCCAGATGGCCGACATGCGGATTAATCAGATAGACAATGCGCTGTCCGGCCTTTTTGAGCGCTTTGGTGTCGGGGTAAACGGCGCGTATCCAGTGCAATGCCTGACGCGGCGGCGTAATCTCATCGCCTTCCGATGCAAAGATAAGCAGCGGGTTTTTAATGTCTTTAAGGTCAATGGCGCAATGCTCGTCCAGCACCATCTCGCCGCGCTCGATCTTGTTGCCGATAAACAAATTTTCGACCGTGGCTGTAATTTCCTCTTCACTGAGGGAATAAAACCCGTTCCACCAACGCTCGAAGGATAGAAACCGCTCGCTTTCTTTATCAACATTGGCGAACAGATTGTAATATTTATCCCAGATCGCTTTGGCAGGATTAAGCTGTTCGAAATTATGCACGAGCCACGCCCCGTCAAAAATGCCATTGCTCATATCGCTCATCATCCGGGTGAGCCAGACACCACCTGACAAGCCGCCCCGCACCTGCATCGGGTTCATCTCTTCACCGCCAGCCCAATAGGATAAAGGCGAGCCGTTCATCACAGCGGGACCGACCAGCCCGGAACAATCCGCCGACAGCAAAGCCAGCATCCATCCGGCCTGACAATTGCCGTACAGAACGGGCGGCTTGTTATCGTGCCAGGCGGAAACCTCTTCGACAAATTTGCGCAAAGCCGCCAACACATCGCCCATTGTCTGATCCGGCTCCGGGTCGGGATAGAAAATAACGAAATAAACCGGATGACCTTCATGCAGAGCTATGCCTACTTCAGAATCCCTTTTAAATCCACCAATACCGGGGCCGTGCCCGGCGCGTGGATCGACAATCATCACGGGCGGTTTGTCGGGATCAAGGCAGTCTTCAAGACAATCCTCGCCTGCCTCGGTTATTTTCAAAAGCGCGTAATTGGCAGGACGCTCAAATTTTCTGGCATCCAGAACCGTTTCATACTTGAAATCCAGCAGCGGCGGCATTCCGGCCTTTTCATGCTCCAGCATATTGTCAGCCCGCTGGCGCAGCGTATCGAAAAACAACACAGAGCGCTGAAAAGCATCAATCTGATACTCCATCAAATCACTCCAGACACCGAACGGGGAAGCCGCCTGATCATCCGTCTTGTCTTCTTCCTTGGCTTTAAAAAGAGAAGCCGGTGCGTTATCCTGTTTGATCTCTGGTTTTTTGATCTTCACCTTGGTTTTTTCCTTCTTCTTAACGGCCTGTGCCATGACGCATCTCCTTGTCTATATTGGTTACAGCTTTGCTACGCAGAATATTTTCAGCCTCTCTGGCGATCATCCATTGCTCACGGGTTTGCGTGACAATGACTTTGACTTTCGCATTATCTTTTTGAATTTGCGGCGCTTCAAAACCGTCAAGCTTAACAGCTGCATTTTTCTTTTCATCAAAGTCCAGCCCCATAAAATCCAGACCCTCACAAATGCGTTTGCGCATGGCGGCGGAATGCTCGCCAATGCCACCTGTAAAGGCCAAGACATCAGCGCCATCCATCACGGCGGCATAGGCACCGATATATTTACGGACGCGGTAGGCATAGATATCAAGCGCCAACTGCGCTTTTTTATCGCCATCCGCTGCTTTATCCTCAATCACGCGCATATCATTGCTTCCGGCCAGCGCTTTCAGGCCGCTCTCGCTATAAAGGCTTTTTTCGATCTGATCCGCTGTTAAGCCTTGCGTGCGGTAAAGAAAAGCAAACAGGCCGGGATCGACATCGCCGGAGCGCGTGCCCATTACCAGGCCTTCCAGCGCCGTCATGCCCATCGAGGTATCGACCGACATCCCCTTATCAATCGCGCAAATCGATGCACCATTGCCCAGATGGCAGCTAATGATGCGCAAATCTTCCGGACTTTTGCTTAGCTCTTCCGCTACGCGCTGCATCACATATTTATGCGATGTGCCGTGAAACCCGTAACGCCGCAAGCCCAGATCACGCCACTCCTGCGGCACGGCGTATGTGATCGCTTTTTGCGGCATGGTCTGGTGAAAGGCCGTATCAAACACGGCCACTTGCGGTAAATCCGGCCAGGTTTTCTGCACAATGCGGATACCAGTCAGATTGGGCGGGTTATGCAGCGGCGCCAGCGGCACGCAGCTTTCAATGGCGCTGATCAACTTGCTGTCAATAATACAGGCCTCTCGGAAAACCTCACCGCCATGGGCAATACGGTGGCCTATGGCATCAAAATTCTTATAACCGTTTTCTTTCAGAATACCGGGAATTTTTTCCAGCGCCGGTTCAATATGCTCAAGTCCGTCCAGCGAGTGTTTAAAGACATGCGCGCCACCCTCAAAAACACCAAACTTGACCGAGGAGCTGCCTGCATTGATAACCAGAATGCGCATATCACCATCCTCCTTCTACCACGTTCGGCGCAGTATCATGATGGCATTCGGTTCCTTGTTTTTGACCTTTACTATCCCGCACCGTTAAAAGTGCCAGCGCACAGGAGGCTTTACGGGCAATGGCACTGCTGGCGCGGCTGGTCAGGATGATCGGCACCTGCGCCCCCATGACGATTCCAGCCATATGCGCACCGGACAGCAAGACAAGTTGCTTGAATAAAATATTGCCGGATTCCAGATCGGGCACGACCAGAATATCAGCCTTGCCTGCTACCTGGGAGCGGATGCCCTTGATATCGGCGGCCTCTTCGGAAATCGCATTATCAAAGGCCAGCGGGCCATCCAGCAATGCCCCGGTAATCTGTCCGCGTTCGGCCATCTTGCACAGGGCCGTGGCATCGAGCGTGGAGGGAATATCCTGATTAACCGTTTCCACCGCCGAGAGCAAAGCCACGCGCGGCACCGTCTTGTTTACTGCTAAAAACAGATCAATGGCGTTTTGAACAATATCGACTTTCTGTGTTAGATTGGGCTGAATATTGATCGCCGCATCCGTCACATATAGAGGCCGGGGGAATTTCGGGATATCGAGCATGGCGACATGGCTCTTCCGCCGCCCTGTACGCAGTCCTTTTTGTTTATCCATCACCGCCAGCATCAGCTCATCAGTATGGAGCTTGCCTTTCATCAGGGCTTCCACCTTACCCTCATGCACCATTTGCACGGCCATCTCCGCCGCCGCATGGCTGTGCGGTGTGGGAATGATGGTATAGGGCGAAAGGTCTATATTTTCCTCTTCCGCCACCGCGCGGATTTTATCTTCCGGTCCGACCAGCACGGCCTCGATAATACCGTCTTCCGTGGCTTCAACAGCGCCCCTTAAGGACACGGCATCAGCCGGATGAACCACAGCAGTTTTTAAAGGCTCCAGCCCGTGCACCATGCAAATCGCCTGATGATGGTGTGGACATTCTTCATCCTTGAACTCGATTTCCGGCAATCTGATCTGCTTGCGCTTAACTTTTTCGGTAGGCGCTATGACTTCCGCTTCGCCCGTAATCACTTCCTTGCCGTCCTGATTGAGGCACACACAATCCAGTATCAGACGTTTTTTCTTTTCATCCTTTTCCTTGACTGTGACCCGTGCCGTCACTGTATCGCCGATACCCACAGGCTTTAGAAACCGGAAGGTCTGGCCGAGATAAATTGTGCCCGGTCCCGGCAGTTGCGTGCCCAGAACAGTTGAAATCAGTGATCCGCCCCACATGCCGTGGGCGATAATTTCATGAAACATGTCACTGCGCGCGTACTCTTCATCCAAATGCGCCGGGTTGACATCGCCGGACATCACGGCAAAAAGCTGGATATCTTTTTGCGTGAGCATATGTTCGACAGAAGCGGTATCGCCGATATCGATCTCATCAAAAATTTTGTTTTGGATTATGCCGTCCATCTTCTCATTCCTTACGCCGCCATAATGTTAAAGCCCGCATCGATATAAACCGTGCTGCCGGTCACCAGCCGCGCTTCATCACTCACCAGAAATCTTGCGTACGCGCCCACACAATCCGTGCAGATCAATTCATGCGCAGGCGACTGTTCGCGCGCTTCTTCCAGTAATTTATCAAAATGGGCAATCCCGCCCGCCGCGCGCGTGGCGACAGGACCGGGCGACAGCGCATTGACACGGATTTTCTTTTCGCCCAGTTCGGCGGCCATATATTTCACCATGCCTTCCAGCGCCGCCTTGACCGGCCCCATCACGCCGTAATGCTCAACGACTTTCTCCCCGCCATAATAGGTGGTGGTCAGCAGGCAGCCGCCGTCAGTCATCAGGGGTTCGGCCAGATGCGCCAGCCGCGCAAAGGAATGACAGGAAATATCCATCGCCGTGAGAAACCCGTCCTTTGAGCAATCCGTCACCCTTCCATGCAGATCCTCCTGCGGCGCAAAGGCAATGGCGTGCAGCAAGAAATCAAGCTTCCCCCATTGATTGTCGATCATCTCGAACAGCCCCTGCATTTCCGTCTCGTTGGTCACATCCAGCGGCACAATGATGGGCGCATTAACCTGCTCGGCCAGCGGGCGCACATAAGGCGCCGCCTTTTCATTGAGGTACGTAATGGCCAACTCCGCTCCGGCACCATGGAAGGCTTTTGCACAGCCCCAGGCAATTGAATGTTCATTGGCAATGCCAACGATCAAGCCTTTCTTTCCTTTAAGCACATCCGTTGTCATGGCTCATCTCCTCATACTTTCACGCGCCGCAAACGCAGCGCATTGAGAACAACCGAGAACGAGGATGCGCTCATGGCAAAAGCGGCGAACATCGGACTGATTAAAATGCCGAAGAATGGGAACAAAAGCCCTGCCGCCACCGGCACGCCCGAAGCGTTATAAACCAGAGCAAAGAACAGATTCTGACGGATATTGCGCATCGTGGCGCGCACCAGGCGGCGGGCACGGACAATGCCATCCAAATTGCCTTTGATCAGGGTAAAGCCCGCGCTTTCAATCGCCACATCGGCGCCGGTGCCCATAGCAATACCCACATCGGCCTGTGCCAGTGCAGGCGCATCATTGACCCCATCACCGGCCATGGCAACCTTGAAACCCTGTTCCTGAAGCTCGCGGATAATCCGGGCTTTGTCCTCGGGCAGAACATCAGCGCGGATCTCATCAATGCCCAGCTTTGCCGCCACGGCTTTGGCTGTGCGTTCATTATCACCGGTCGCCATAATAATCCGGAAGCCCAGCCTGTGTAACTCTTTCAGAGCCGCAGGCGTTGTCTCTTTCACCGGATCGGCCACACTGACCAGTCCAGCAATCGCATTATCAAGCACGACAAACATCACCGTCTCACCTTCATCACGCCTTGCATTGGCGGTTTCAGAAAGCTTTCCACCATCCAGCCCCATATCAGAGATCAGCTTGGCATTGCCGAGCGCCACAGCGCGGCCATCGACCACGCCTTTCACGCCCTTGCCGGTAACGGCTTCAAAATCCGTTGCATCTGCCATATCAACGCCGCGCTCTTCCGCGCCGTTTACTATAGCCTCAGCCAAGGGATGCTCAGAGCCGCGCTCAAGCGATGCGGCCAGGCGCAACACTTCAGCCTCGTCATGGCCTTCTTCAGGAAGTACGGCCACCAGCTTTGGTTTGCCTTCGGTCAATGTGCCGGTCTTATCGACGATCAGCGTATCGACTTTTTCAAAACGCTCCAGCGCCTCGGCGTTCTTGATCAAAACACCAGCCTGTGCCCCGCGTCCTGTGGCGGTCATAATCGACATGGGCGTGGCAAGGCCAAGCGCGCAAGGACAAGCAATAATCAGCACAGCCACAGCGGCAACAAGCCCGTAAGACAGCGCCGGATCAGGCCCCCAGATCGCCCAGCCGATAAATGAAAGAACGGCAACAAGGATCACCACGGGCACAAAATACCCGGCGACCATATCGGCATATTTCTGAATCGGCGCGCGCGATCTCTGGGCATTGGCAACCATCTCAACAATCTGAGAGAGCATCGTATCTGCGCCCACCCGTGTGGCTTCGATCACCATGCTGCCGGTTCCATTGATTGTGGCCCCGGTTACAGTATCGCCAGCCACTTTTTCGACCGGCATCGGCTCCCCGGAGATCATGGATTCATCAACCGAAGAGCGTCCCTCAAGAACCTTGCCATCGACCGGCACCTTATCGCCGGGACGGACGCGCAGCTTGTCACCGACTTGCACATCTTCTAATGGAATTTCTTCTTCCGTGCCATCTTCGCGGATCACGCGCGCGGTTTTGGCGGCCATATCAAGCAAAGCCTTAATGGCAGAACCGGTGCGCTCCCGCGCCCGCAGTTCCATAATTTGCCCTAGCAGAACAAGTGTTACAATGACGGCGGCGGCTTCAAAATAAACCCCGACATTGCCTTCGGCATCGCGGAATCCATCAGGGAAGATTTCAGGCATAATCACCGCAATGATACTGAAAATATAAGCCGCACCCGTACCCATGCCGATCAGGCTGAACATGTTCAAATTCATCGTGCGGAAGGAATGATACCCCCGCTCAAAGAATGGCCAGCCCGACCAGAGGATCACGGGCGTGCCCAGCAATAATTCAATCCAGAGTGTCGTCCGTTCGCCGAAAAACTCCCTGATTGCGCCCAATCCAACATAGGGCGACATTGCTAAAATGAGTAGCGGCACCGTCAACACCGCACCGACCCAGAAACGGCGGGTAAAATCGATCAACTCCAAATTCGGACCTTCATCACCCGTGCCCGTCGATGTATCAGCTTCAAGCCCCATCCCGCAGATCGGACATGACCCCGGACCCGGATTGCGCACTTCGGGATGCATCGGACAAATATAAACCGTGCCGGTAAAGCCTTGCGGCACTTTATCATATTCGCCGCCCTTCACAGGCTCAGCGCCAGATTTGTGGTGATCACCATGATGGGAACAGCCTGAATGATCTTCATCTTTTTTGGCCTGCCCGTGTTTATGTGAGGTCATGTCTTCTCTCCGTTTCTACTTATGGCCGCCGCCGCAACAGCCGCCCTGATTTTCGGTTTTTTCTTTTTCAGGCTTTTGCTCTTTACCGTCGCAGCAACCGTCTTTTTCTTTTTCCGCTTCTTGTTTCGAAGGGCTGTGCTCGTGGTGTTTATCACCGCCACAGCAACCACCTTGTTTATGATCGTGATGCGTCATGATTTTGCTCCTTTCTGAGAGGTTGGGTTTGATGAAAACTTGGGAATAAAGGCCGGAACGTGCGCGGCGTAATCATCCCAGGCTTTGCCGAACCGTTCTTTGGAATCCTTTTCCTCGTGCTTTGCCAGCCTGACATACATATAGGTCAGGATTGGAAACAGCACCAAAGTTGGGATAGTCGGCCATTGCAGCAGGAAGCCGAACATAATGGCAATAAAGCCGATATATTGTGGATGCCGCACTTTTTCATACAGGCCTGTCACCGCCATTTTTCCTTCGCGCTGCGCCTTGTAGAGTACATTCCAGGCGGCAGACAAAATCCAGAAACCGCCGCCGATAAAGACAAAGCTCAGCATATGGAAGGGACCGAAATGCGGATTGCCTTCCCAGCCCAGCGTCATCTCCAGCAAGTGACCGGAATCATGGGCAAGCCAGTTGATATCGGGATAACTGGTCTGCAGCCAACCGGAAAGCAGATAAATGGTCAGCGGAAAACCGTACATCTCGGTAAACAGCGCCACCAGAAAGGCTGAAAACGCCCCGAAACTGCGCCAGTCGGTTTTGGTTTGCGGTTTGGCAAAGCTAAAAGCGAAAATAATAAATATCGCCGAGTTTAAAATAACCAGTGACCAGAGGCCGTATGAGTCCATTCCATGTTCCATGATTATTTTTCCTCTTCATCGTTAGAGCGTTTGTGATTACCATGACCGCCGTGGCCTCCATGCCCACCATGACCGCCATGCATGAAGATGTGCATCAGCGGACAAAGCAGGAGGATCAACAAAATCCAGTTCTCAGCGATATGCGCAGAATGTTCTTTAATCAGAAAATATCCGCCGACAGCAAAAAGAACGATCAACAGCATGCCGCTCGATGTTTGCCACCAGGGCTTTTTGTGTGCCGGTCTGTGGTGATGTTCATGATGATCCATTTTTAAGGTCTCCTTTTTTCAGTGTTTATCTCTAACACTCAATTGCATCCCTTGCAAAATTTGGTTTCTATACCGTGCGCTTCCCACATTTTCTGAACAGAAAAATAGGTGAAGGCCGCCGACCAGGTAATCAGGATCAGCCCGTTAATCGTTTCTACCCCGGTCAAAAACCGCAAGCCTTCGACCGGAAAAACATCACCAACTCCTAAAGAGGAATAGCTTGTGGCGGAAAAATATAAATAGGTTGGAAAATGATCCGGGACGTACCCGGACAAATCGGCAAATCCGGCGTGATGCGTTAATAGCCAAAACAGTACCGCATATACAAAGATCGCCACCGCATGGGCCACAAAAATACCGCCGATCATGATAAACATAATCGGCCGGTGCTTCGTTGTCATGCCCGACACAAAGCGTGAAATCAGGCATAGACACTCATAAAAGAGCGCCGTTGCAATAAAAACAGCGGCAAAAGAGGCCAGCAATACAAGAACAAACTGCTCCATCACACGTTCACGCCTCCCTGCCTGTAGTCTTTTTTCCCGGCCAGTTGACCAGAACAATGCCCAGCACCGTCAGAATGATACCGCTCGCGGTTAAAACACTGATGCTTTCCTGATAGAACACTACGCCCATCGCCAGCCCGAAGATGGGCACCAGAAAACTGAAGGCGTTGGCGCGGTTGAGTTCGACCTCTCCCAACACGCGATACCATAGCCAATAGGCCAGCGCCGTGCCCGGCAGGGCCAGCCCCAGCAGGCTCAGGATGAAGGGCACATTCCATGTCACGGCGCTCATATCCTCTGTAAAGAGGGCGATAACGGCCAGAAACAAACTTCCGATGACCAGCTGCCAGCCCATCGCGCTCAAGGCATCGATACGCCCCGCCATATACCGAATTAAAACATTGCTGAGCGTAATACCCACCGCGCCCAGAATGATGTAGAAAATCCCCAGAGCGTAATTGCCGCCCGTATCCGAAAGCAGCGAGGGCAGCGCGATCAGGACAATGCCTGTAAAGCCGAGCAACAACCCGGCTTTGCCTTTGCCGTCCAAATGTTCTTTTAAAACCACTGCGGCCAGCACGGCAGCCATGAGGGGCTGCGTGTTGGCGATCACCGTGGCAATGCCCGGCGAGACGAATTCCGAGGCGTGGAACATGCCGAAAAAACCCAGTGTTGTCGCGCCCAGACCGATAGCGCCCAGCATCAACCAGCTTTTGAGATCGCGCGGTTGTCTGCGCTTCATGATCATGGCAGGGATCAGCAGCGCCGCTCCGGCCAGAAACGCCCGCATCGCGGCGAAAGTCAAATGCGGCGCATGGGGAAGCCCCATCACGATCAACGGAAAGCAGATCGCCCATAAAAACATCACAATTATGATTTGCGCCGTATGGGACATCCTGGTACCTGCCTTCTGATTTGTGCATTATGCGCTGCATTTTGATCGTCCTTTATGCGGCTTTCTCGCTTTGCAAAGCTTGTTGTAATTTTTCTTCTACATCTTTCGACAAAGAGGTTTTGATAATGGTGCCGCCTGTGCCTTTCAATTCATCCAGAACCTTGTCCACTGTCATCTTGCGGGTCAGGATAAACAGCGCCGAACAGCATGGCTCAAGCTCTTTGCTTAGATCCTTGATAAAATCATCATCAATGCCGTAATCCGTCGAATACCCGGCCAGTGCGCCAAACCCCGCGCCAATGCCGCCAACCACCAGCCAGCCCATAGGTCCGGTAAACAGGAAGCCGATCAGCAATCCCCAGAACGCACCATTCCACGCCCCTGCGCTTGTCAGGTTGACGGATTGTGTGAGCCTGACTTTGCCGTCCTCACGGCGATGGGCAATCACCGCATCTTCCAGATCAATCAAATATTCGCTTTCAAGAGAACGCAGCTTTTGCAGCGCTTTTTCCGCGCCGCCCTCTTCGTGCTTAAATATAATGGCGATTAAAGTATTCATAGACATGGTTTTCTCCTTTTCATTAAAAATATCGTTTAATCCGTTGCCATATCGCAGGCCTGCCGTTCTTTGGGTAAAAGCGCATGCGATTTAGATCGCAAGGGTTGAGGTTTGGTATTTTTGGTCACTTTAAAAACCGGAGCCTTGTTTTTTCGCTCCGAATTTTTCTGGAAAAGCCGCAAAGGCTCTCGCTCTATGTGTTTCGGTGCTGTCTGCATAATAGGCCTCCTATAACGGTGTTTCTTATACGGTCCATTGGTATTGATCTCTCAAAAAAATTAACGTTCATGCGCGGCTCCCGATTGTTTTGGATATAAATAATCAAGGATCGGGCACTCGCTCAGCGGCATATCCCCGCCCGGGCAGGCTTCGGAAAGCTTCTCCAGCGCATCATGCATTTTATTAAGCTGCTTAATATTCTCCCTGGCCTCATCCAACTTTTCATCAGTACGCTCCAGCATGTCCTGACAGGTGGCTGTTTCAGAGGCTTTAAGGCTCAGAAGCGTTTTGACCTCCGCCAGTTTAAAGCCCAAATCTTTGGAACGGCGGACAAACTGAACAAGACGGATACTATCCTCGCTATAAAGCCTGTATCCAGCATCAGAGCGACCTTCAGGATGAATCAGACCCAATTGCTCGTAATAGCGGATCGTGTCTGTGCGCACGCCGCTTTCCTTTGCCAGCTGTCCTATGGTTAAATCAACCATCATTTCCTCTTCTTTCAGACCGAAGCCTACACCTTTGAGTACACTCCAAGGTCAATCCAAAAATTTTTAATATTCGATATTTACGGGTTCTCCTGTCATCTCTTCACAGACACGCTCCATGAGCTTATGCTGTTTCACGTTTTTGGGGTTGTCTTTGACCAAGCCTCTTTCGATTTCAATGCCGCATTCCTCAGCCAAAATCAGGCGCTTTTCATTTTCGGGCTTACCTTCGAGTTTTTTCTCCAACTTGCCGTAATGTGACCAGCTGCAGGCAGACAATAGAGCCAAGATCGGCAGCAAGATTAAGATTTTCTTATTCATGATTGTTCTCCGCTTGCTCATTGACATTATTCATGTGATGGCAGAGCGCTTCTCTGTGGGCTTCGCTGCCTGGATAATACCCGCCGCCGTAGATGGGATCGTCAAAACGCTCCAGACAGATGTAATACAGCTCCTGCTGACGATCCGCCCCTGTTTTGCCTTCCAGCCGCTGCTCCGGCGTTGGCGCCCTGAAAGACTCGCATCCGGCCAGAGCAAGGCCCACAACCAATAGAGGCAGTATTGTTTTCATGATCATCTCCTTTTAACCATTTCCTGTATTCTCAGCCTCTCGGAGCTGGCGTTTCTCGAAGATCTCGATACGAACTTCGTGTTTACACTCCAGACGCTTCTTGACAGATCTATAGCGGGATTTTGGACAACGTCTGTTTTCAAGACCGCTAAAACGCGGCATCTCTTTAATTTGCTCCGGCGTATAAGAAGTTTGTGGCGACTCTGCATACGCTGCTCCAAGCCCAAGTGATAAAATGACGAGTGTTATAATCGTTAAATTTTTTATCATATTTCCCCTTCAAAATGGTTTTACAAATTAATGACTATGCCCACCATGACTACCGCCTTGATGTTGTCCTCCAGGGGACTTATATCCTTTGTCTGAGCAAGCCGTTAAAGAGGCACTCACCAGCACGAGAAGCGCTATGGCATATAAAGATCGTTTCATTACAGTGTTTCCTTATTTAGTATTGGTTAAAAATTAATGCGCATGAGCGCCGTGATTACCCTCATCATGATTATCTTGTATCTCTTCTTCGGCAGGGCTTTCCATTGCAGCACCATGATCGCCGTGATCCCCATGAGGTTCTAGATCTGCCGCGCCGTGATGACCGGCAGTGTCGTCCCCTCCATGGGCATGGCTTCCATGACCACCATCGCCAGAGACTTCAGGCATGCGCATAACCCCGCCGCCATGACGATAAACAACTTCTCCACCCTTATAGCCGGTCACAGCTAATAACCCGGATGCCACAAGAATTAACACAACGAAACCAACGCCTACGGCTTTCGCACCACGGTGTCTAAAAAGTGCCCAAAGTGCTAAAGCGCCAAATATGGAGGCCGTCGTCAGCGCCCAGTTTTTATGATCAGTCATCGCCGCATGTAACGGTCCATCGTGTGGTATTGAGTTATACGCATCAAAACCGGCCAGTACTGTGATGGTCGTTATGCCCACCCCAATCCAGAGATTCCACCGCGCCACGACTAAAAAATGTGGCTTTTTTAAAACTAATCCTGCCAGATACATCAGCGCCGAGATACTGAGCAGCGCCACCGAAAAATGTACAAAAATCGGGTGCCAGTTCGGTATGATTTCCATGTCCATCATGATTTCAAGCCTTTCTTAATGGTGATCGCCGTGGCCATCTCCGTGGTCACCGCCATGTTTCATATCTTCATGCATTGGGCAGTCCATACCGGCTTCACATTGTTTGGCTTCATGATGGCCTTCTCCAGGCTTCATAACTTTTGTGATGCGATAAACTTTGTCTTCGCCCAACTCAATATGAAACTGTATCTTCTGATCAGGTGTCAATGCCGTCAGATCAACGCCTTCGGCAACGTCCAGCTCCATGGTCATTTTAGGCCATTTCAAGGCGGGGATCGGCTCATGTGAGACATTGATTTTCCTATTATCCAGATCGATGCTGTGAACAATGCCCTTGCCCATAACCGCGCCATGTTCTGCCGGTGCGGCCTTATGATGGTCATGGCTTACGGCCTCTTGATGCTCGCCTTTATGCGCACTGGTCTCAGCAATGGCTTGTGGTGTAAACGCCATACCAGCGATCAAAACCGTACTCAGAAACAGTGTTTTCTTTATGGAATTCATGTGTAACGCTCCTTACAAGGTTAAATAAATTGGCTTGTAGAACTGTTACGAATGGAGGTGAACTACCCCTCAAATTTTTTTTAAGAAAAACGTCGGTTACGCGGTTTTTTTTGTTCGTTGTTGCTGCTGCGCTTTTGTGGCATAGAGCAGGCATGACCTCAATCGAAGTGACCTCTACCTTCTCCCTAATCTCAGACGGTATGGACGTTAGAACATTAAGCGCAGGCCAAGGCTTGCAATAAAATCGTCGTTATCTTCGCCGTTGCTTTTGGCAATGGACGAGGTTTCTCCAAATTTTCGCTCATACCGAACGTCGATATAGGGCGCGAATTTGCGGGTGAACTCGTAACGGGTTTGCAGGCCGATCTCCCCATCGGCTATTCCCGCCCCAATTTCCTGCTCCGGCACATCCTGCGCGAATAAGTTTACTTCCGCGTAGGGCTGTAAAATCAGGCGCTGCGTTACGAGAAAGTCATTTTCTTCGCGTAACCTGGCACTGACATCGCCTTCGTCGCTGACAAATAAATGTGCCTCGGTTTCAAAGAAATATGGCGCAAGCCCTTCAACGCCAAACACAGCATAAGAGGTGGATTGCGGCTGGGTATCGTGGCGGAGTCCGGCTTGCAAGTCCCAGAAGGTTGCTACATTGCGGCTATACAGCGCCCAAAACTCCGCCTGTTCCAGGGTGCCATCCGAATTTTCACCCTCGGATTTAAGCCAGAGTTTATTTTCATCAGTGCCGATCCAGCCGTCCAAATCCCAGCTGGCGACCGGGCCGTGCTGCCCGCCGCCGTAATCGGTTTCCAGCCTGAACATATGATAGGTTTCAGACCCATGTTGATGGTCGGCGGGGTTGGCGTGATGTTCTTGAGCCAAGGCGGGTTGCGCAAAGGCGGATAACAAAAATAATGTTGTGAAATGTATTTTAGTGCGCATGACTATTGTCCTCCGTGCATTGAGTGATCCATGCCTTCCATATCCGGCATGTCCATTTTCATTTTGCTGTGATCCATTTTGGAGTGATCCATGCCGCCCATGTCATGGTTCATCGGCTTGGACGCAGTACCCGGCTTATAAGGCACGGCTTTTGCGTAGTCGGGAATATCAGACGGATCAAGTTTGGCGACAACCGCCTTGGTCATCATGCCCGCCGCCATGTGATACAGAAGATGACAGTGGAAGGCCCATTCTCCGGCTTCATCGGCGGTCAAAAGCACTGAATAGGATTGCCCCGGCGGCACGATGACCGTGTGCTTATTAGGCAGCTTTGCCATGGGTTGACCATTTTCAAGCTGGACGAACATGCCGTGCAGGTGCATCGGATGCGCCATCATCGTGTCATTCACAAATTTCAGACGAACGCGCTCGCCATACCTGAGTTTCATCGGCCCGGACTCAGAGTATTTTTTACCATTCATTGTCCAGATATAACGCTCCATATTCCCGCCAAGGCGAACGAGAATTTCCCGCTCAGGCTGGCGCGTGTCTTTTTGCGTACCGAGATAACGCAGATCGGAATAGCTGAGTTGCTTATCACCTTTTGGTGTTCCGGCCTTGGCCCAACCGCTTTCCATTTCAGCCCGCATATCTTCCATTTCTTCAGGAGTCATTTTGCTGTGATCCATGCCGCTCATGTCATGCCCCATCCCCATATCGGCCATGGTCAGCAAAGTGCGGAAGCGTTGCTCAGGAACTTCGCCTTTCATGCCCTCACGCGGAGCCAACGTTCCAATCGCAAAACCGCTGCGATCAATCGGTTCGGCGACAATCGTGTAGGCTTTATCCTCTTTGGGCGTGACGATCACGTCATAGGTTTCGGCCACACCAAAGCGAAACTCATCGACTGCGACAGGTTCAACGTCTTGGCCGTCTGAGGACACCACCTGCATTTTCAGCCCCGGTATCCGCACATCGTAAAACGACATGGCCGAGGCATTGATAAAGCGCAGCCGCACCCGTTCACCGGGCTTAAATATGCCTGTCCAGTTTTGATCCGGGGTTTTACCATTAATAAGGAACGTATAACCACTTACGTCCGAAAGATCGGTCGGCAACATGCGCATCTCGCCCCACATCTTGGCGGTTGCCCACGCCTTGCCAAAGCCGCGCTCTTTTGCATCTTCAAAGAAATCTTCAATCGTGCGGCGGGCGTAGGCGTAATAGTCGGAAGACATTTTAAGGTTCGCCATGATGCTGCTCGACTCTTCATCCGTGTAATCGGACAACAACAACACATAATCACGCTCCGCCCTTACAGGGTCTTGTTTGGGCGTAATGACAATAGAACCGTAATGCCCGTCTTGTTCCTGTCCCATAGAGTGTGCGTGATACCAATAGGTTCCGGTCTGCCGGATTTTGAAATGATAGGTGAAGGTTTCACCGGGCTTGATGCCCGGAAAGCCATTAAAGCCGGGAACGCCATCCATTTCACCTGGCAGTAGAAGCCCGTGCCAGTGAACGGAGGTGTCCTCATCCATTTTATTGGTGACATGGATGGTCACGTCCTCACCCTCGGTAAAGCGCAAGGTCGGGCCGGGGATGGTGCCGTTGACGGTGATTTTCTTAACGGTATTACCGGTGATATTCACAGCTTCGCGGGCGATGGTCAGATCATATTCGCCCGCTTGTACCTGCATAGGCAACGCCAAGAGCAAAAACCCGAATAGAGTAAGAATGGTATGTTTCATTATTGAGAGTCTCCATATACATAAGCTTGCTCTAAAGATTTTATGATAATATTCATAACGTAAATTTTCTTAAAAATCGGGAGCGAATAAAAACAACTTGCAGGTTTATTACGAACCGAAGCGGGTTACCCCTTAAACTTTTTTCTTTTGTAAACCCCTACGGCCATGTCCTGTGATTTTGGTCGATCACGTAATCATGTTTATGCCGATAGCCGCCCTTAACGGCTTTGGCATCGGCTAGATGCGGGTGATCGGGGTCAAGGTCTTTATGGATATGGGATAAAGCGGCCTGATCTTTTGCGGGCCATAAAAACATGGCCATGGCAAAGCCAAACAGGACAATGCCGCACAGAATATAAAATGTGGCCGTCATGCCTATTTCTGCGCCCAGCCAGCCGACAAGCGGATATGTGAGAAGCCAGCACGCATGGGAGAGTGAAAACTGTGCGGCAAAATAAGCGGGCCGGTCTTCCTCAGCAGAAGAACGGCGCAGCAAACGGCCTGTCGGGGTGTTGATAAGGGAGGCCGCGCTGCCCAATAAGAACCATACGGGCAAGAGCCAGAGGAAAGATGAAACGGTAGAGCCAGCCAGCAAACCAAGGGCTAAAACAAGTGCGCCGCCAAGCATAACGGGACGGTCGGGCAGATGCTCCAGTATTTTGGGCAGTGTGAACGCCGCCAGCATGGAACCGCCGCCATAGGCCGCAAAAGCCAGCGCCACATCCTGCTCATTCAACCCAAACCCGCCGCGCACAATCACAACCGTATTGACGATCACCATGGCTCCTGCCGCAGATACGGCCAGAGAAAGCGCAAGCAGCCCTCTCAGACGCGGCGTGGACAGATAGGCGCGTGTGCCGAAGCTGATTTTCTCCCAAACGGAGATAATCCTGGCCTCTGTGACCTTTTTCTTTTTGGGTAAGGTTGCGGTAACAACCAGCACCGCCGAAATCAGGAAGGCCACGGCGTTGGACGCAAACAGCGCATCAAAGCTCAAAAATAATAAAGCCAGCGCCGCCAGCATAGGACTGACCAGAGATTCCAGATCATAGGCCAGCCGCGAAAGCGACAAGGCTTTGGTGTAGGTTTTTTCATCGGGAATAATATCCGGTATGGTCGCCTGAAACATCGGCGTGAATCCGGCAGAGCAGGATTGCATCAAAAAGATAATCAAATAAATTTGCCAGACTTCACTGACAAACGGCAGGCACAATACAAAGCCAGCGCGGATAAGATCAAGCGTGACCAAAACCCTCTTTCGTGGCAGAGCCGCAGCCAGCCCGCCGACAATCGGCGCAATGGTCACATAGGCGATCATTTTGAGCGCCAGGGCTGTGCCGAGAACGGTTCCGGCCTTATCACCCGCCAGATCATAGGTCAGCAATGCCAGAGCCACAGTCGTCAATCCTGTCCCCAGCAACGCAATAATCTGCGCCGAGAACAAATGTCTGTAGGCTGAATTTTTGAGTGGCTCTAGCATTTCACTGTACCTTTATTAATGGGCGTGGCCGTGACCGCCTGTTGGGTCACCACCTGAGAGTGTTAAAAGCAATATGATGATTGCGACGATAATAACACCTGCGCCTATAAGCATATTCTTTTTATTCATCATTTTCTCCTTTCTAAAAACGCTTGATGGATGAGTATTCACCATTGGTTTTAATGGTGACAGTTAAAGGCTCTTTCGTGCGGTTGCGCCAGAACCAGCCGTGAGAACCATCAAATTCCGCAACCAGAGTGCCTTCGCGTTTCTGGTCAGAGCCTTTGTAGTAGTTGTGGTAGTTGATCTTCAACGCCTTGCTATCTCCATGAACGTCAAAATTGGCTTTGCCGCCATTGGTTTGCCAAGCGTAATCCACCTTTGCGCCCTTATTCATGGCGACCTTGATTTCAGTGCCTTCATCGGGCGCGAGGGTTACGCTCATTTCATGGCTTTGTGTGGCAATCGCCTCTTGGACGACTTCTGGCTCTGGTTCACTTTCAACAACAGCAATGACTTGCGTATCTTTGGCAGCGTCTGCCGCCGCTTCTTCTGCCAGCGAGGTTTTAATCTCACCCATGCGTTTCAGGCCGATGGCGTTGCCGATGCCTGTCGGGTCTATGCCGTATTCGGAAGGCATGACGACCGTGACTAGCAAGATGCCAGCCGTAATAGCCGCAATGATCGTTGATTTGATAAGTTTTGCCGTGGATGGCACTTCTGTATCGGTTGGTATGTTTGAGTTGTACATGATTTTAGTTTCCTTTTATTGATAGGTTGAATTTATTGAACGATGTAGCCTGTGATCTGATAGAACATGAGCAGGAAGCCCAGCATCATCATAAAGGCATTGGCTTTATAGGCGTGGTGCAGAAAATTTCCTGCTTTGCGCCAATAACTAATGGCAATCAGGATCACCACCAGAGCCAGAATTTGCCCAAGTTCCACACCGATATTGAAGAAGATCAAATTCGGCACCAAACCATCAGGCGATAATTCATAGTCCAGAATTTTAGTCGCCAGACCAAAGCCGTGCATCAGGCCAAACAGGAATGTTGCAACCTTGGTATTGGGCTGAAACCCGAACCAGCGTTGATACGCCCCCATATTGTCCAGCGCCTTATAGACCACCGAAAAGCCGATAATGGCATCAATGATATAGGCGCTAATGCTAATCTCCATCAGCACGCCGGAAAGCAGTGTAATCACATGACCAACAGCAAAGAGGGTCACATAGATCGTTACGTCTTTCAGGCGGTAGAGAAAGAAGATCACGCCAAGCAGGAATAACAGGTGATCGTAGCCCGTCATCATGTGCTTTGCGCCCAGATAGATAAACGGGATGGGGTGAACGCCCGTTGTTTCCTGAATATAGCCTTTGTCGCCCACGGTTACGCCGTGAGCAAAAGCATCGGGGATAATCCCGAACAGTCCGATCAGCATCAAAGCCAAACCGATACAGGCGTAAAGGCGGTCTTGTGCTGTCCTAAATTGTAAAAAGTTCATAGGTAAGTTTCTCCATTTTTGAAGAGTTGTATTCAAAATTAAAATGGAGGCATGAAAAGCCTCGGATGTTAGGGACGACCTAAATCCGTAAGCGTAGCGTTGAGAGGTAGAGGGGTGTTTTGTCCGGTCTTGGCCTTCGCGTATCTGGCGGGGCGCGGCTCTGGATAGAAGCCAGTTCATATCGCTGTATCGGATTGACAACAGCAGCGAGAGGATAATCAATGTCGTGCGTATCTGGCGCGGGGGCTTTCAGAACGCTCTGTTCGGGGCTTTGCAGATCAACGTGCAGGTAATCACTGAAATATGTGACCACATCAAAATGAACGGGGTGATGAACGCTTTGTTGTGTATGGCCGTTATGATTTTGATCGTGTATATGCGCATGATCGGCGCTAACGCCATGATGCGATTCCTGCTGAACATGTAACGCCTGCAATGCGCCATGCGGCATCCACGGCACAAAGGCCGGGAAAGCTAAAAGCAAAATGAATGATAGCGCGACCAGATTTTTCATCACCTACCAATGTACAAAACTTTAAGGATTTAGCAAGAGCACGATACGTTTCTTATAACGGCCAAAAGGGAATGCAGACCATTGCTGTTGCTACATTCCCTTGAATTGGGCGATGTCATAAAAAATCTAGTTATTATAACGTTCGCTCTTTTCATGTGCCGCTTTGTTATCCGTAGTCTTTTTGGACTTGGCTTCATGAGATTTTTTATGCTGTGCCTTCTCACTTTGCACGACATATTGTGCCACGCCTTCCGGATTATTGCCCGGAATCGTCTGCGGATTTCCACCCGCATAAGCAACATTGGCAAGCGCCACCGTGCCGATAGCAAGAACAGCTGTATGTAGAACATGTCTGGTCATTTTTAGAACTCCTTTTCATCTGTAATGAACAAAAACAACGTACATATATTCTACGGTTCGGTGCGGCTTACCCCTCAGATTTTTTCTTTTGTAGAAAATTGAGATATCTGGGTTTATCTGATAAAGATGAAACTCAATCAAAATCATGGAAGATCGTATGGTTGATGAACTCAAACCTATTGAAAAAAGCTGGTTTACTGATCGTATACGCCTTGGAGAGCGTTACTTAAGAGATTGTATTGATAAGATTGCCAATAAAAACGCTTACACCAAAAATAAAATCAAGAAACGGCAGGAAAAAGATGAGCCGGAAGACGGTAACCCTTCGCCCTATGAAGGCCTGAGTATTTCAAAAGAAAAACCACATTCTCTCGATGAAGAAATTTAGACTTCATCCTTCAGATTTTTTGAGCAAAACATCAATGACCCGGCGCATGGCCTTAAAGCGCTTCTGACCGCTATAGAGTCTGCCATTGATAAAAACAGTCGGCGTGGAGCTTATATTGAGAGTCTCGCGCGCTTTTTGCTGTTCGGCGGCTAGGGCTTCTTTTTGTTCGTCGTTATTGAGACAGCGCTCTATGTCTGCACCGCTCATTCCAGCTGCCTTAAAATAATCTCTGAGATGGCTGCGCGGATCATCGGCCACCGCCCATATATCCTGATTGGCAAATAATGTGTCGATCACAGGCTTGGCTCTTTCGGACGGAAGGCAGGTTAAAAGCAAAGCGCCGTCCAGCGCCGGGGCATTGAGCGAATAATGCCGGAAAACATAACGAACCTGACCGTTGCGTATATATGAAGGTTCAAGCGGTTTGACGGCTTCTGCATGAAAATATTTGCAGCTGCCGCAGGTCAGAGAGGCATATTCAATCATCGTCACGGGCGCGTCTTCATCCCCGTAAGAAATTTCAAACGGGCGGCTTTGTTCCATAAAGGCTGCGTCAGCAGGCGTGCTGTTTAAAGGCAGGCGCGTCTCTTTCCACACGATAAAGCCTACAATAACCAAAATTCCCGTGCCTATAAGCAAGAGCCATGAATATTCTTCCCACCACGGGGCGGACGGGTGCGTGATTGTCTTTTTATAGCGTGCCCGCCGCTTGCGTCTATTGGCCATCAGCACTCTCCGCTGTCAGCAAAAACGCTTCTATCTCTTGGTCCAGCCAGTTCAGCGGTCCGGAAACCCGCGCGACTTCCTGACCGTTCGTGTTCACAATGATCGTTGCAGGCAGACCGTTAAACCCCAGATCAAAGCCAAGGCTACGCGTGCTGTCCCAATAAAGCGGCAGGACATCGATTCCGGTTTTCTTATAAAAGGCCTGCGCTTTTTCTATCGAGCGATCCATGGACACCGTGACGATTTCAACGCCCTTGTCTTTCAGGCGTTTTTGAAGCGTGTTGAGATCCGGCATTTCCGTGACACACGGTGCGCACCATGTCGCCCAGAGATTAAGAACGACGGTCTTTCCTTTAAAATCGCCTAGGCTCACAGTGCTGTCATTCTCATCCTGAAATGCAATTTCCGGCAAGGTTTGCGGCGATGACATCTCAAAGCCCTCCGGTGCCGCCCATGCTGGAAATGAGAAAACCAGCGCTGCAATAACAAGAAAAGCCTTCATTATTCTGCGCTCTTGGAGTGGTCAGCATGTGAGTAGGATCTCAGGAATAACCGCTCGCCTATAAAAATAAAAGCGATGGCGGCGATAGACACATAAATAACCAGCATGTCGGTTTGGGCTTTAATCATTAGAAATGCGCCTAGCACCACAACATCCATGACAATGGCGGCAATCAATATAAAAGCGTTGGCATTGATTTGCTTGCGCAAATACCGCAGCACGCCCCAATGCACGGCTATATCCATGATGATGTAGAAAATCGCGCCAAGTGATGCGATGCGGCTCAAATCAAAAAACACGGTCAGAAACATCGCCAAGGCAATCGTATAAACCAATGTGTGTTTCTGAACATCACCCGGCATGCCGAAATGGCTATGCGGCACCAGCTTCATATCGGTCAGCATCGCCAGCATCCGCGAGACGGCAAAGGCGCTCGCAATCACGCCGGAAACAGTGGCGATAATGGCCAGCACGACTGTAAACCACAGGCCGAAATCGCCAAAGGCCGGGCGCGCCGCTTCAGCCAGCGCAAAATTCTTCGCTGCGATAATCTCCGGCAGCGTCAAATTTCCAGCCACGGCCATGGCGACCAGAAAATACACAACAACACAAATCACGATAGAAAGAATAATCGCCCGCCCAACATTGCGGTGCGGATCGACAATCTCAGAGCCGCTATTGGTGATGGTGGTAAAGCCTTTATAGGCCAGAATGGCCAGCGCCACGGCGGCCAGAAATCCGCTTGCACCTTGCGGTTCTGCAGGAGCAATCGTGAAGCTTTCCAGAGAAAAGCCGGACAGCCATAAGCCAACCACACCAAAGGCGGCAATCCCGCCGATTTTAAGCACGGACATAATCAATGAAAACATACCGATCATGCGGTTGCCGGAAACATTGATTAAAAACGCAAAGATCAATAGCCCCACGCCCAAAGCCGGAACAAGCCAGCTCTCATCACCAATATCAAAGAGCTGCAAGGTATAGGAGCCAAACGTGCGGGCGACCAGGCTTTCATTGATCACCATCGAGAAATACATCAGCAGCGCCCCGGCTGCCGTGATCGTGCCCCTGCCGTAGGCTTTCTCCAGAAACATTGCAATACCGCCCGCGGACGGGAAAGCGTTCGATAATTTCACATAGGAATAGGCACTAAAAGCGGTCACAACAGCCGCAACCAGAAAGGCCAGGGGAAACCACTGCCCACCCAGCTCGGCAATCTGACCGGTCAGCGCAAAGATCCCTGCGCCAATGATAACAGCTGTCCCCATAGAGACAGCCCCAACCAGACTTAAACTGTTTTCTTTATATTGCGTTGAGTGATCATGCTTCATGCGCCCGCGCTCCTTTTATAATGTCTAGCGCTCTTCAGCCTGAGCTGTGTCCGCCTCTGTTAAAGCCCCGCCGACCAGCTTGTCACAAAGACCGCTTGGCAGTTTGATCCATTCATTTGGATCAGCATCGGCTTTCGCCATGCCTGCACAGCCATGCTTACCGGCTTTGGAAGAACAGTCATTCTTACCGGCTTTAACAACGCCGTAGCATTTTTCCATGTCTTCGCCTTTTTTAGGCTCCAGATGCGCCAACGCACCCGTTGCAGATAATCCCAATATTGCGGCGCCAATAGTGGCAGAGATTGCCAGGTTTTTATTTTTCATGATCATTTCCTTTGAGTTGATTGGGTTGGGCTTGTTTAAATCTTCGGCCTTCCCAGAGGTAGTAGACAACCGGGATGACGATAAGCGTGAGAAGTGTTGTTGTTGTCATGCCTCCAATCATTGGCAGAGCAATACGTCGCATAACATCAGAACCCAAACCTTCCGTAATAAAAATCGGGGCAAGGCCAACCATTGTTGTACACACAGTCATAAGTTTTGGTCGCACACGCAATACAGCTCCATGCATGACAGCATCAAATAAATCATTAAGATTTTTTGGAGGATGCTCACGCACTTGCTGGTCAATATAAAGTAACATCACCACAGCAGTCTCCACCGCTATACCGGCCAATGCAATAAAGCCAACAGCCACTGCTACAGAAAAATTATATCCGGCCAGATACAGTGCCCAAACGCCACCGATCAATCCGAATGGCAGAGAAAGCATAATAATAAGCGTCCTATCGACTCGCCCAAAATGAACCATCAGCAATGTAAAGATAATAAAGATAGCGGCAGGCACGGCGATTTTCATACGCGCAGCGGCCTCTAACATCTGTTCGAACTGCCCCGACCAGATCAGCGCATAGCCAGCAGGCAAATCGACCTTTTCCGCTACAACTTTTTGTGCATCCTTGACGTAGGAGCCAATATCCCGGTCTTCGATATCGACAAACACCCAGCCTGTCAGGCGGGCATTTTCAGACTTGATCATCGGCGGGCCTTCGACAAATTCGATTTTGGCCAATTCACCCAATGGAATATGCTGGCCTTGCGGTGTTGGCACGAGAATATCGGATAAATCCTCTGGATCTTCACGGAACGGACGGTCATAGCGCAACATGATGTTATAACGCTCACGCCCTTGAATAGATTCCGCTACTTTCATACCGCCCAGCGCCGTCTGAATAATCTTCTGAAACACGCCAAGATCGATATTACGCCGCGCCAGCTCGTCCCGGTCGGGTTCAATCTCCAGATATTTTCCGCCTGTGACCCGGTCGGCAAAAGCAGAACGTGTGCCTGGCACATCTTTGAGAGCCGCCTCAATATCCAATGCCACGCGACCGATTACATCCAGATCATCCCCGGCAATCTTGATACCGATGGGTGTACGAATTCCGGTGGAAATCATGTCCATGCGGATTTTAATCGGATAGCCCCAGCTATTCACCACACCTGGAATTTTAACGCGGGTATTCAGCTCCTTGATCAGCCCGTCAGCATCCAGCCCCTTGCGCCACTCATCACGCGGCCTTAGCCGTATCCATGTTTCAATCATCGAAATCGGCGCGGGATCTGTAGCGCTGTCGGCACGGCCCACCTTGCCAAAGACATGATGCACTTCGGGAATGGTTTTGATCAGACGGTTAGATTGCTGCAAAATCTCTTTAGCCTTGGTAATTGACACGCCCGGCAAGGTGGTCGGCATATAGAGCAATTCACCTTCATAGAGCGCAGGCATAAATTCCGATCCGGTTTTAGCCACAGGCACAACCATTGAACCTAAAAGTCCGGCGGCGATCAAAACCGTCAGCCATTTACGTTTTAACGCCAAGTTTAAGACCGGTTCATAAATATGAATAAACCAACGATTTATGGGATTTTCTTCTTCTTTGCGGATCTTGCCGCGAATAAGCCAGAGCATCAGTACAGGCACCACCGTCACCGATAGGATAGAGGCAAACGCCATTGCGTAAGTCTTTGTAAAGGCCAGCGGCGCAAATAAACGATAAGATTGACCGGTCAAAGCAAAGACGGGTAGAAATGAGACTGTAATAATCAATAATGAGAAAAACAATCCGGGCCCAACCTCTTTGGTTGCCAATAAAATCGCCGCGTTCTTCTCTTCGCGCGTTGCATCTTTGGACATCTCCGAGAGCTTCCTATGGGCATTTTCAACCATGACAATCGAGGCATCCACCATCGCGCCAATCGCAATCGCAATCCCCCCCAGTGACATAATATTGGCCGTAATTCCTTGTGCAGACATGACAATGAGAGAAGCCAAAATTGCCAAAGGCAAAGTAATGATGGCTACAAGCGCAGATCTAGCATGAAGAAGGAAGATCAAAGAAACCAGAGCAACCACAATGCCTTCTTCAATCAGTTTTTCTACAAGATATTCAATAGCGCCTTCAATCAAAGGCGCACGGTCATAAACCGAAACAATCTCGATCCCTTCCGGCAGGCCGTGCTGCAATTCTTCAATCTTTTCCTTCACGCCCTCAATCACATGCAGGGCGTTCTCCCCGGCGCGCATCACCACGACCCCGGCCACAACCTCGCCTTCGCCGTTAAGCTCTGTCACACCGCGCCTAAGCTCCGGTCCTTCAATCACGCGGGCGACATCCTGCAGCCTTACAGGCGCGCCGTCCTGAGCATAGACCACAACCTTCTGAAGTTCATCCAGTTTGGTGACATAGCCTTTGGAGCGGATCATCATCTCCATCTCGCCCTTTTCAATGACCCGGCCACCGGCTTCCATACTGGCATTTCTGACCGCTTCCATCAGCCGTTTCAGCGGCACGTTAAAAGCGCGCAAACGGTTAGGATCGATCAAGACCTGATATTCCTTCACAAACCCACCGACCGAAGCCACCTCCGACACGCCGGGCACAGTCGCCAGCTCAAATTTTAAGAACCAATCCTGCAGGCTGCGCAGCTGTGCCAAATCATAAGTGCCACTTTTATCAACAAGCGCATATTGATACACCCAGCCGACACCGGTGGCATCCGGCCCGATTTGCGGCTTGGCCGCATCCGGCAAATCGCCCTGGATCTTGGATAAAGCCTCGATGACACGGCTTCGCGCCCAGTATTGATCAACATCATCCTCAAAAATGATATAAACAAAAGAACTGCCAAACATGGAAAAACCGCGCACGTCCTTGGTTTTTGGCAATCCAAGCATGGTGGTGGAAAGCGGATAGGTTACCAGATCCTCGACAATCTGCGGCGATTGCCCGGCAAAATCGGTGCGGATAATCACCTGCGTATCCGACATATCGGGGATGGCATCCAGCGGTGTTTTCTGCACGGCCAATATGCCTGCCACCAGCAACGCAATCATCATCATGCCGACCAGCAGCTGGTTATGCACCGACCAGTCTATAACTTTGGCAACAAAAGATTTCGTCGGGTCGTGAGACAGATGATCGTCTCCACCCGGCGCCTGATGATCAGTGTCCGCCATGACCGCCTCCTGCTGAACGTTCTGCCGCTTCCGCCTCTTCAGGGGCTTCTGTATCATTTGCAGCTTCAACAACCTTATCCGGCCAGTCCATCTTCATCGGATGACCTTCGCCGTAAGGGTTCTGCACCTCTTCATCCAGCTGCAGCCAGTATTTGTCGAGACCGTGCGCCATATAAAGCTTTAAGCCCTTATCCTTGTAATATTGCGGACGGCCTTCCAGCAGCCACGGCTTTAAGGCCGTCACCAACTCATTCAGGCTGGTTTGCCATTCCATATCGGTCAGGCTGTCCTTGGCTTTCATGAGCGCATCTTCCGCATCTTCCAGAACAAATTGCAGTTTCGTGCCCCGGAAGACCGGCATCAAATGATCGCCCAGCGTTATCGCCGGCATGATCATTTTCGGGTTGGGTGTGCGCCCCGCCATTAATTCTTCATGAATATACAGCGCAGAATCGGCCAGATGATCAATCATAGCCATCTGGTCATCACCGACTTCAAGCAGATGCAGCGGTCTTTGCATGCGCTGCATCTTGCGGAAGGACTCCCGCAGCGAACTTTCGGAATCAATCAGGAACTGTCCGCTAACCACGACATTATCATTCTCGGCCAGCCCTTTGAGCACTTCCGTCCGGCCTTTATATTTCAGACCGGCCAGAATTTTGCGCGGCTGAAATCGGGATTCATTCAAGGCCACCACGACAAAATCGCCATCCTTGCTTTTCAGGATCGCATCGCTTGGGATAGACAGGCGGCGCTCCACACCGGTTTCAAATTCTACATCAGCATAGGCACCAGGCTTTAAGATGTTATCCGGATTATCCAGCACCAGCCGCACACGGCCAGTGCGCGTGGCACGGTCAATGGTGGGGTAAATATAATCAATCTTCGCCCGCGTTTCCTGAATGCCAAGATTGGGGAAAGACACCATAACCTTGGTCGTTTCATCAATATAAGGAATATCCTGTTCGGCAATGCTGACCTCGGCCCAGACGGAGGCATAATCCTGTATCTGCATCACCATCATGCCGGGCTTCACATAGGTGCCTTCACGAATGCTGATCATGCTGATCACGCCGTCGCTTTCCGCATAAAACGGCATATAGATTTCAGCCTTGCGGTTTTTGCGGATCGTCTTAATCACAGAGTTCTGCACGCCGAGCGAACGCAGCCGTCTTTCCGCCGCGCCGATCCGTCCCTGAACGCCTGTTTGCAGCGCACTGATATAATCCTGCTGCGCCGAGATCAACTCCGGGCTATCCAGCGTAAACAGCAATTCGCCTTTTTTAACCTCATCGCCTTCAGCCTTGAATTTCAAATCCTGTACCCAGCCGGACACGCGCCCCGCAATATCGGTCTGCAGACGGACATTTTCAGTCACATCGCCATAGCTGCGCACGGCTGTTCCAAACGCCGCCATTTGCGCTTGCTCCGTCCGCACGCCTGTGTTTTGGATGGTTTCAGGCGCAATCGTAACTGCCGTTCGTGCGTTAGGGTCTTTCTTTTTGCCCTCGCTGCCATCGCCGTAAACCGGCACCAGATCCATGCCCATCGGTGATTTTCCCGGTTTATCACTTCTGTAATTCGGGTTCATCGGCGCTTGCCAGTAGAGAATTTTCTTCTCGCCGGATGGCGCTGAGGATGAAGAAGTATCAGCCGCGTCAGAACCGCTGCTTTCTTCTTCCGCATCAAGAGCAACCAAATCCATACCGCAAATCGGACAGCTGCCCGGCCGGTCGGCAATGTAATGCGGATGCATCGGGCAGGTGTATTTTTGCCCTTCCGCCAAAGCAGACATCGAAAAGAAGGCCATGATCAGAAACAGGGCCGGGATTATTTTTCTCATTCTTGTGTCTCCTTAAAACCGCCGATATTTTGAGAGGCAATGTTGGAATTAAACTCTGCCGCTTTGGCTATATGCGCCGCCTTGACCTGCGCCAGCTGCGCCTGAATATTCAGCCTGTCAATTTTGGCCAGCAACACGCGGTCGAGATCTTCGGTTCCGGCTTCATAATTGCGCTGCGCCGCGTCGATCTTGCCCTTCATCGCATGATCCTTATCCTGCAACACCGCCACATTCTTTGCGGCAGCATCGCGGGCACTCTCAACCGTCGTCATTTGTTTCACCCACATACGGCTCACATCGTCATAGGCAAACATGGCGCTGCGCTGCCTGTCTTTGGCTGCTTTTAATTTCGGTTTTTGGTTGCTGGAAGCCCAGAGCGGAATGCTCACCTGTGCCTGCACAGAAAACCAGTCATCGCCTGCAAAACTGCCATTCTCACCGTCCTCACGTTGCTTGTAGATCGCATTCACACCAAAATTAGGCAAGAACGCCGCATCGGCAATTCCAACATCTTTTTTGGCAATATCGATATCCTCGGCGGCAATCAAAACCGCATAAAGATCATTGGGGTTTTTATCCCAGGCCGTATCTGCCGCAATCTGCGGCATTTCAATCTGCGGCACTTCACCAACCAGCCGGACAAACTCTGCTTCAATTGCGGTTTGTTGTGCTTCGAGATCATTCAGTTTGCGCTCGGCTTCGGCACGTTCTACATCCACTTCGGAAAAACGCTGATAAACGGCGCGGCCGGATTCAATCTGGCCTTTAAACGTATCCTCCAATTCATGATAGTAACCAAGCTGGGTTTTGATCAGTTTCTTTTGCGTTTTGACGCTTTCATATTCGGCCAGTTTTGAGATCAGCATAAAGCGCAGCCGGGCATTGGTGTAATCCGCCATCAGCTTTTGCTTTTCCGACATTTGCTCCAGCTTTTCGGATTTCGCGCCGCGCAAAGCCGGGTTCGGAATAGCCTGAGAGAATCCAATAACTTTTGAAGTTGGTAAGAAACGATCAAAAGCCGGATCGGAAATCGGCACATTATCGACACCGATCATCACCATGGGATCAGGCAAGCCCAGCTCGCCTTGCGCCTGCGCTTTAGAGGCCTCACTCTCGGCCAGAATACTCTCGACCTGCGGGTGTTCGCCCAGGCGCTGCACATATTCTTCAAATGAAGAAGCGAAGGCAGATCCGGATGTAAAAAGAATGAAGGCAGTGCTGAGCGTTAAAAGTCTTTTAAATTTCATGGCTTTCTCCGAAATACGGTCGTTAATCCTATTACGAAGAGTATAGCCTAATCCCTCAAATTTTTTTAGGGGTCTTCACAAGCGATGCATGCGCTTGCCTTTACCGGCCAGATATTCCAGACAGAAGCCGCCAGTAACAAGCCGACCCCCGCATAGAATAAGGCCGAATGATCAATCCAGAATTTCCCTGCCAGAATAAGTGCTGCTCCCAAAATACCTGCAAAAAGTGGCTTATAGCCCCATCTTTGTTTGGCCTTCCACAACAAAGGTATGAGGGAAACAACCAGCAATCCAGCCGTCACAGGCAGCAGATAGGGTGTGTAATCGACAAATCCCAACCCCAATGCACCCAGTAATCCGGCATAAAGCGGCCAGCAGGCCGGGCAGGTTAACACAGGGAGAGCCGCTACGCCGGACGCTACAACAGACGGCACAGCCATAAGAGCTTTTTTCATGACGGCGCCATTTTTTCAAGCGCTGCCCTGATCATCCCGACATCCGGCGCACCTTTGCCGTTTTCATAGATACGGCAGGATTTCGCCTGACAGCATGAGCCTGGACCGCCCGCAATGTCTTTACCATTTACCAATATACTGGGAGATCCGAAAGCTTTGACACGATTGGGAACAGAGCTGTCATTCTGATCCCATTCCTGCCAGGCCGCCGCTATACCCAGTTCGTCGCAGGCTTTGCTGAGGTTTTCCCGTGCCGCATCTGCATTTGGGCACCCTTCAAAATAAACAAGTTCTATCATCATGGTTTTTTCTCCTTTCCATCAAGTGCGTCCACAATCGGACATGAATTTACAGAGGCCTCCGCATCGGTGCATTCCTTCAAAAGGCCGGTCAGGTCTTTTTTCATGGCCTGAAGCACTTTGATTTTAGCGAGCACGTCTTCCAGTTTTGTTTCCGCTAACATACGCACCTGACCGCATGTTGTATCGGGATCATCTCTTAAAGATAACAGGTCGCGGATTTCCTTCAGTGAAAAACCAAGCTGCTTGGCTCGTATCACAAAACGCAATCTGTCCGCCGTCGTTTCATCGAATTCACGGTAACCGGACTCACGCACAGACAACGGCTCAATAAGCCCCTCACGTTCGTAATAGCGGATGGTATCGATGCTCACATCCGCCTTTTTTGCCAAATCACCAATCAGCATGCTTTAACCTCCATATATTCAGTCTGGACTCTTGACCATACTCCAGAGTCAACATAAAAATTTTGCGGAGTTGAACCTACAGGCTTTGCGCCAGTTTCTGCATCAGCAGCTTGCGCGCCCGGTAAACCCGCGTTTCAACCGTTTTTGGTGTCACGCCGAGGATGCGGGCGCATTCTTCCTGTGAATGGTCTTCAAGGGCAAAGAGAATAAGAGCCGTTTTGAGCTTGTGCGGCAATTTATCGATGTGTTTGTCCAAAAGCTTCAGAGTTTGACGGTGTTCGGTCAAGCTTTCGATATTTTCACCACTGGCTAACACATCATGCAATGACCCTTTATCCTCATCATCCGTCCAGGCATCGAGAGAAACAAGCGATTGCAGCTTTTTCTTGCGCGCATAATCGCGGCACAGATTGAGCGCAATTTGATAAAGCCAGGTCTTAAACCTGTAGGAGGGATTATACGTTTCAGCGCGATCATAAACACGGAAGAAGGCTTCCTGCACGATATCATAAGACGTATCTTCGTCGCGGGTGTAGCGGGTTACAAAATAGAAAAGCGGTTGTTTGTGGCGTTTCATCAACTCGTCAAGAGCCGCATCCCGGCCCTTTTGCAAGGCCAGCATCAGCTCCCCGTCGGGAAGCTCCGGGATCGGTTTATTGTCCGGCGTTCCGGTAGAGTTGTTCAACCACTTTCTCCTCAAGCTTTTCGTTCTGATCTTCACTCAGAATACCTTGCATATCGGCAAGATGTTGTAGCGTCAGCTTTTGCAGACCGCCCATCGTCTCGTGGATTTTATCAACCACGGCCTGAACCTGGGGCGAAGAATAGCCGCTTGTTTTAATCGCCTCGGCAAGCTCCATATTGGCAAGCTTCATCTGCTCTTCAAGCAGGGCTTTCTGACGGCGAAAATCTTTTTCTATGATCGTCAGTTTTTTATCCTGCTGCGCATTCAAATTCAGATCGTGATGAAAAAGCGCATGCATATCACCCGCTGCATGGTGGTGAACAGCGCTGCTTTTGCCTAAGAAGTTCTGGCCGATCAATACGCCGCCGATAGCTGCACAGGCCACGATCATAAGAAAGAAAAGAATCTGCCAGAATTGTTTCATGAAGGTGCCGGATCCGGGTAAGAAATGGTTGAGGTTATCAGATAAGGCGCACTGGTCGAAAATACCTCAAGCCCCAGAGTATCAGATTGCGCCTTAACTGGCGATAGCTGCGAGGCCATAAGACCAGCCACAAGCGCCAGTACCAGTGAAGCATAGCGCAGTTGAGCACCTGCACCAAAAGCTGGAAAAGCCCAAATAGAGGCTTGCGGCGCGGCTTTACTCTGCCGTATGCGCGACCAAACGTCGGATTCCAACTGGTCAAGACGGGAATAATCCGGCTCTTTCTGGAAGGATCGCTCCAGTAATTTATCTATAGCTTTCAACAACATGGCTTTTACTCCGCTCAATTATCTTACCTCTAATACGTTAGATATGCCACTTTCCCTCAAAAAATGAATAAATTTAGTGAATATAATTTATATAATACACCTATTAAATTTCTTAACTCGTATTTTTCAAAAAAACAATTAGAATGAGGCTGTCATGTTATTAAGGCATGGCCGAGCTTTAGTAGGCTTGTCTAAAGACGTTCAGCAAAACGAAATTTGCTGCTCTCTGGCTTATGGCCGGAGGGCGGCAGCGTATGTCCAGAGCCTCGGCTTAAAGGCTGTCGCGGCTGTTCTTTAGCGGTCTACTAACCTCCGGCCACCATGCCTTAAATAGGCATGGTGGCTAACAAGAAAGGAGACCAGCCGTGAAAATGACGATTGATGAAATTTTAGATTTAATTGATGAAACAAAAACTGCCGATGAAGCCGCAAATTTCTTGATAGAACGCTTAGGCGATCAATCTTTAGAAGTAAGCCAAGACATAGCAAATATTTTTAAATCGAGTGAAAATCTAGAAAGGCATGAGTATTGGACAGACGTATCAAAAATTATTGATAAAAATACTGCCCAAGATAATCACCGTTGACCCACATTTTAACGTAATGGGGTTTGGGTCTTAGAGTTGCTTGATAATTTTCACAACGAAAATTATTTTGCTGATACTGTTGTGGCGCACATTGAGTACGATAGCATGCGGCCTCTGTAGCGCGGTAGCCTTGACGTCTTTCTCTTAGAACAAACCCATCTTTACAAGGCTCTGACCTGCCCCACATGATGGTACCAGTTCGAGAGTTAGTCACTGGTTTGGTTTCAATGCGTTAGCCACCATGTGTGGTGACTCAAGCGTAGCGTAAGGCATCACACATGGTTTTGGCAAGATCGTTTGTGGTGCAGGTGGCCTATAACCGAGCGAACTATGTGGCCTTTTTGTGTTGTAATGCACCCTCCAACGCTCGATCAGAACCTGCGCTTCATGCAGAGTATCGAACAATTCACGATCCAATAATTCATCCCTGAGTTTGCCGTTAAAGCTTTCATTATAGCCATTTTCCCATGGGCTGCCCGGCTCGATATAAGTCGGTTTTACCTCCATCTTTCCCAGCCATTCCCTGACCGCTATAGCTGTAAACTCTGCGCCGTTATCGCTGCGGATATGATCAGGCATACCGCGATCAATAAACAGGTTTTCAAGTGCTTCGAGTACATCACCGCTTTTGAGCTTTCGTTTTGTCACGATTGCCAAACATTCGCGGCTATATTCATCAATCACGGTGAGCATTCTGAATGCCCGCCCGTCTTTTGTTCGATCATGCACGAAGTCGTACGCCCAGACATGGTTTCGCCAGGATGGACGCAGCCGAATGCAAGAGCCGTCATTCAGCCATAACCTTCCTCTCTTGGGTTGCTTCATCGGAACTTTCAGCCCTTCACGCCGCCAAATACGCCACACGCGCTTGTGATTAACCTCCCAGCCTTCGGCTTGAAGAAGCGCCGTGATACGGCGATAACCATAGCGGCCATACTCACTGGCAAGCCTTATAATGGCTTCAGTCAAAGCATCTTCATCATTGCGGCGCACATGTTCGCGGCGCTGCGTTGAACGGGGTTGTTTTATCACCGCGCAAGCCCGGCGCTCTGATACGCCGAGCTTTTCACTTACGTGATCCACGCACTCACGGCGGGCGGAAGGGCTTAATACTTTCCCGACAAAGCCTCTTCCAAGATCAGCTTATCGAGCGTTAAGTCCGACACAGCCTTACGCAGCCGTTGGTTCTCTTTTTCTATTTCCTTAAAACGCTTGGCCTGATCGATATTGATCCCGCCATATTCTTTGCGCCAGCGATAATAGGTCTGCTCTGATATACCGCATGAGCGGATCGCCTGCTCAGCAGGCTGCCCCTTAGCGGTATAAATCTCTACCTCGCGTAAGATTTTGATGATTTCCTCTGTTTTGTATCTCTTGCCTCGGCTCATAATCTGTCTCCTTTCATAAAGACTTTTATAAACCAATTCCTAACTCAAAAAATGGACCGATTTTAGGGGGCAAGGTCAGCTCTCCGGATCAGATTGCCGGTCATTTGAAACGTCTTGGCATTGAAGGCTTTTATGTCTGCCGTGAAACGATCTATGACTTCATATACAGCGCAGAAGGCCGCGCATTGCAGTTATACCGGTGTTTACGGCGATCCTTTAAGCACCGTAGAAAAAGGTTCAAAAGAAAACCACGTCATTTGCGTGGCATTCCACATAAATGGAGCATTCACAATCGCCCTGAGGCTGTCAGTGATCGCTCAAACTTCGGTCATTGGGAAGGTGATTTGATCATTGGCAAAGACCACGGCAGCGCCGTTGGCACACTGGTCGAACGCAAGAGCCGTTATGTATTTCTGCGATCCCAGATCGCCATGGCAAAAAGGCACGGTCGAAAACACAAACGGCCTGATCCGCCAGTTTCTGCCCAAAGGCTCCGATTTATCGTATGCTTCTCAGGAACAACTTGATGAAATATCACATCTGCTCAATATCAGGCTCAGAAAATCACTCGATTACCAACGCCAAGAGAGATTTACATGAAAGAATTTAAGCAATATCATCCAATTTATTGAAGGTGTTGCGCTTGCTCGTGGAATCTACCGATTGATTGCAATCCTCTAGGTGATTTAACAGATGGGATTCTTGAGATTGAAGAAGGCTATTAAGAAAAAGAAGTTCTAAAAAGCTTTATCTGACCGTCTCAAATAATATCCTCTATTTTCCCGTTTGTTCTGGTATAACTTTATCAGAACTCATACTAGGACGAACCATCCATTCACGCCCCTTAAGCATCGCTTTCCAATATATAGGTGGTAAAATTCTCTCTTTTAATAACCAAGACAGTCGCGATGGCCTTGTTCCATCAATAATAAATTTAGGAAAGCTCGGCATCAGCGTACCTCCATATCCAAACTCGGCCAAAACAATCTTGCCACGCTCAACAGTCAGTGGACATGCACCATAACCGTCATAAATAGCGCGCTCATAAGTATGCCCCATATCATGCAGTACATTAATAGCAACTGTTGGGGCTTGTTTTCTTGCCGCCGCTACCGTTTTAGCATTGGGGGCATTCATAACATCTCCTAAGCTGTAAATATTTTTATATTTACGGTGGCGTAGCGTGCTGTGGTCGACGTCCACCCATCCGGCTTCATCAACCAAGGGACTGACACGCACAAAGTCAGGTGCGGTTTGCGGTGGGACAACGTGGATCATATCAAAATCAATTTCAACGATTTCAGGGTCTTTTCCTTCCACTACTTTTTTGAACCACGCCTTTTTGGCTACACCATCAATTTTGAAGAGCGTATGGTCAAAATTTAAATTGGCATTATATTTTTCAACATATTCCATCAAAGCAGGGACATATTCTTTGACGCCAAACAAAACCCCGATAGCATTGTAAAACTCAATATCAATTTTTTTAATTGTGCCAGACCTGAACCAATGATCAGCAGACATATACATTGCTTTTTGAGGCGCTCCTGCACATTTAATCGGCATAGGCGGTTGACAAAAAACTGCCTTTCCAGATCGGAGATTTTGGACAAGCTCCCAAGTATAAGAGGCAAGATCATAACGATAGTTCGACGTCACACCATTCTTTCCTAGAGTTTCCTCTAATCCTTCAATCTGCTTCCAATCCAGCTTTAAACCCGGGCAAACGATCAAATGTTTGTAGTGAACAACCCGGCAGCCATTTAAAATGATGGCGTTGTTATCAGGCTCAAACGCAGCAACGGCGGCTTTAATCCATTTGGCCTGTTTTGGGATAAGGGACGCTATCGTTTTTACCGTTTGTTCGGGCGCAAATACACCTGCTCCAACCATGGTCCAACCAGGCTGATAATAATGAATTTCTGCCGGATCAATGATAGCAACATCCAAGTCTTTTTTACGTTTCAGAAGGCTTGAAGCGACAGCAATACCTGCGGCTCCGGCCCCTATGATCACAACATCATGCGTGATACCGGCAACATCTGTAGGCGTTTTTCCTCCATTTACTATTCGGCGCACCACACTAGACATGTCATAACCTGCCGCTTTGGTCATTTTTAAAATTTCAGATGGCTTACGATGTTTTGAGGCTTGACCCAAAGACCAGAGCGTTATAGACCGCGTACCAGTTCTACAATATGCCAGTAAAGGCGCTGGAAGCTCTCGTAGTTTCACTTTAAATTTCTCCGCGTCCTCATCTGTAATTTTTCTGCTCACAACAGGAAGGTAGACGACATCAATATTGTATTTTTTCGCTTCTGCTTTTATTTCAACAAAATTGGGCTGGCCAGGGTCCTCCCCGTCTGGGCGGTTACAGATAATAGATTTAAACCCTAGCTCAGCCAGTGTTTTTACATCCTCTAATTGAATTTGAGGAGAAACCGAAACATAATTTGTAACTTTATTAATTTGCATGATCAAACATCCCCACTGGTATTTTAATGTATCTAAAACCTGTTACTTCGGATTTTTCACCAAAATCACCTAAGCGAATGTTAGTTTGTATCGAAGGAAAAAGAAGTTTAGGGACCGCTAAAGTATTATCACGTGCTGTTCTTTTTTCTACATATTCTTCACGGGCTGTATTTCCGTTGAGCATAATATTATTTTTCTTTTGCTCACCTATAGTAGTTCTTACAAGCGGCTGATCATCCCCTTTCGGATAGTCATGACAAAGATATATAAAGGTATCCTCTGGAAGCGCATAAATCCGCTGGATAGATTGATAAAGATCATCAGCACTCCCTCCAGGAAAATCGCAGCGCGCAGTTCCTAAATTCGGGTTAAAAACAGTATCACCAACAAAAACAGAATCTTCAATGTGGTAGGTTGAGCAGGCTGGTGTATGTCCAGGCGTTTGAAAAACTTCTGCATTGAGCGTACCGATATTAAATTTTTCACCGTCTTCAAAGAGCTTATCAAACTGTTCGCCCGATAAAGGCACTTCATCAACTAACTCAAATATCGGCACCCATAGCTCAAGAACCTCTTTAATCCGTGTTCCAATCGCAGTTTTACCGCCGATTTTGCCTTTAAGGTAAAAAGCACCTGTGATGTGATCAGCATGGATATGCGTTTCCAATATCCATTCATTTTCAAGGTTATTATCTTGAATATATTGAACAACTTTATCCGCGCTTTCAGTATAGAATCGTCCCGCATCCTGATCATAATCAAGCACGGAGTCTATTGTGGCGCATTTCTTTGTTTCCTCATCGACAACAACATGAGTCAATGTTGATGTTCTCGTATCGTAAAAGCTTTCTACATGCATGGTTTACTCCTTTCGATTAGGTTAATTCCTTGACAAAAATTATGAAGGCAACAATCAGCGTAAAATACGCAAAGACTTGCTGTAGCTTTTTGCCGTCAAATTTGTGTGAAATAAGGGTTGCTGCAAACATACCGGCGAACGTTGCAATGAAGAAAAATACCAACATCGGCATCTGAAATTCAATGCCTGATTGAATATCACCGATAAAGCCAATGAGGGATTTTAAAGCGATGATAAATAAAGAAGCGCCTACCGCTCGCTTCATATCCATACCCATCAATAAAACAAGAGCAGGTATAATTAAAAATCCACCCCCAGCGCCCAAAATACCAGTAACAACACCGACAACAGCCCCCTCAACTACAATTAAAATTGAATGATGATGGTAATCATCTTTAAGTGGGGTCAGATTTTTAGAATTGCGCAACATCATAATTGCCGCAGCTACCATTAATATTGCAAATAAAACCATAATGGCAATGTCTTTGCTAACTACAAAAGGGACGCTTGTAATCTGGTCAGGAATTGCTGGCATCAGGAAAGCACGGGTCAAATAAACAGCAACGATAGAAGGAATTGCGAACGTAATCGCTGCCTTCATATCAATAAGACCTTGGCGATAATAACGAAAAGCACCAAAAGCTGCTGCCGATCCTACAATTAAAAGTGAGTATCCTGTTGCAGTGACAGGTGTTACACCCATAAGATAAACAAGAATTGGAACTGTCAGGATTGAACCGCCGCCGCCGATACTTCCCAATGTGACGCCCATAATAAAGGCGGCGATATATCCCAGAATTTCCATCATACTGCACAAGCCTTTTTTTTAGAGGAGCAATAATCAGAGTCTGAAAACATGTCATTAAACAGCAAAACATAATAGCCAAACCCACTTAAGCAACTAGCGGCTACAGCCCGCCATAAGCGTTTTTCACCTAATTCAAACAAATATCCGTGTGAATGTCCGTGTCCCATATTTACTTTCCTTTTTTAATTTCGGACAAGGCTTGTCGCGTGATTTTGACGGATGAGTGCATGAACAATCCGGCGATCACAAAAGCAACGATGATATCCGGCCACGCCGTGCCGCTTGCAAAAACGCCCGCTCCGGCCAGTATCACAGCAACATTGCCGATAGCGTCATTGCGGCTGCACAGCCAGACCGAGCGAATATTGGAATCCCCTTCGCGGTATTTCAACAAAAGTAGGACGCTAACCATATTGGCTAACAGCGCCAAAAAGCCTATCGCCCCCATTGTCAATGGTTCCGGCTCACCAATGACAACAACGCGGTACAGGGTAAAGCCAAGCACAAACAGCGCCATTGCACCCAGGCTCAAGCCTTTGAGCAGAGCCGCCATTGCCCTTGTTTTTAAAGATTTACCGATCACCAGAAGCGTCACTCCATAGGTGGCGGTATCTCCAAGAAAATCAAGCGCATCAGCTTTCAGGGCCGTTGAGTCGGCCAGAAACCCTGCGATAATTTCAACCAGAAACATCAGGCCGTTAATCGCAACCACCACCCATAAAATTTTCTTATAAGTATCCGAAAGCCCCTCAAAAGACTGGCTACCGCATGAATCGCCGCATTTATCGGCCACTATTCTTCCCCCTTTAAATCTTCAAGCTTTGACGTTTTGAAAAATTCATAAAACATGAGCAGTGTTACACCGCCGACAATGGCGCTGTCTGTCAGGTTGAAAGCAGGCCAGTGATAGCCATAGACATGAAAATCCAGAATGTCGATCACATGACCGTAAGCCAGCCGCTCAAACGTGTTACCGAGTGCACCGCCGATAATCAGACCAAGCGCGACACTGACCCATAGGGATTGTGTCCGCAGCAGCCAGATAAAGAAAAAGCCTGTAATGATAAAGGCAAAGGCGGAAAGCAGCCATTTGCCATACGCCAAGCCCTGCAACATGCCGAAGCTAATACCGTCATTGCCTGTCCAGACCAGATTAAAAAACGGCGTGATTTCTATGAACCCTTCCGAATCCTGCAAATACAGCGCAACGGCTTGTTCGGTGAGGCGGTCTATCACAATAACCAAAGCGGCCAGCATGAGCGCTATGGCGGGCAAGCGATATTTTGAGAAAAAGCGTTTCATGCTATATCCCCGGCCTGATAAACACTTTTAAAATAACCGCATCTTCACCCCTGTCGGACTCCTTGCGTAGATGAATCGTAGGCTCGGATAAAAGATAATGGCTGCGCGGGCTTTGATAGGAGGTGTCTCCATCCACAACGAGTTCTTTTAAGCCCAATAAATTCGTGCATTCTCCGTCCAGCAACTCTTGCCCTGTCGCCAGCAGACGCGCTTGCTCCTCTGGATTATCCGTGCGCCAGACAACCGAGTGAGACATAAGCTCCATATCAGATACAGGCTCCATCATAATGAGCGACATATATGATTTTTGATCGTCCAGCATCAAAGAAAACGGTGAAGCCTTTGCCCCTTCTCGGCCATGCGGAATATGATGTTCGCCGCCCAACTGATTTTCAAAAAGATAATCGGCAGCTTGCAGGATTTTTTGTAAGCCAGGACAAAAGGCATCAGCTTGTTGTTCCAAAGCCGCACTCTGCTTTGCCACAGGCAGCGATAAAGACAATTCAGCGGATTCGGGAATGCATGTTTTTTCACAGACCATCCAGTCCACCTTTGCTGTGAGCATCACGGTGCCGGAGGGTGTATCTTTCGGCGGGGTGATTGTTATCGGCAGGGAAACTTTTCCGCTATAGCCGTAGGTGGTGAAGCCAAAATCCTTATATGTTTCCGTTGGCGGCCATTCAATCGCTCCGGCCTTGAAATCAGGCGGCAATGTCCACGCGACCCTGACAGGCAGACCTGAATCGCCAGGGGGATCGGCATAAGTGTGCCAGCCCTCCGTCAGATCAAAGTCCAGAAACACCTTAAATGGTGTATCAAGCTGAAGGGCCTCCACATCTGTCCGCAGTTTTAGTTTCGTGGAATCGGAGCGATATTCTTCAGTATCCTGCGCGAAAGACGGCATTATTGAAAACAATGCTGCGAGACAAAAACTAACTACCAATAAAGCTTTCATGCTTCTACCTCTTTCTTTTTTGACTTGTCACTAAGCGCATCGATAATGCTACATGTGGCATTTTTCTCGTTGGGACAGGTGTTGATTATTACGCTCAATTCCTTTTCCAGTGCGCTAAGACTGGCTTTATCTTTTTTAATTTTTTCAAGATGCCGTTTGGCAATGGCACTGGCCTTTTCGCAGGACGCATCAAGGTTTTTACTCAGTTCAAAAAGCTCGCGGATGTCCTCGATAGAAAATCCAAGCTCGCGCCCGCGCCGGATGAAAACCAGAAGATTAATATGATAATCGCTGTAAAGCCTGTGATTGCCGTCTGTTCGCTTCGGTGGCGGTAGCAGCCCAATGGATTCATAATGACGGATGGTTTGAATATTGCAGCCGCTTTGCTGTGAAAGAACCCCTATAGCCAGTTTTTGCTGTTGCATATTATGCTCCTTGAAAAAATCTACAATAGTTGTAGATTTTATACGCATACTGCGATAAAAAGACAAGACGAAAATAAAAGGAGACTCACAATGAAACGCAAATCTATAATGACCATGGCCCTGGCAGGAGCGCTGCTTGCCTATCCGGTCGCAGGTGTTTTGGCGCAAGCTCCGCAGGGACAAGAAACCCAAAGCCAGAAAGCTCCATGGCAGGGCATGATGGGTATGGGAAAAAACATGATGGGCGGAATGGGAAACATGTCTATGGGGTGTACAGGCATGAAAAATTGTCCCTGTCCCATGATGCGGGGGCAAGGGCCGATGGCTCCGGTTGACACGCTGACCGAAGATCATGTCCGCACCATGCTTGAAAATGATTTGTCGTGGCAGGGTAATACACGCCTTAAAGTCGGTACTGTGAAAACAGGCGAAGAGGGCAATATCGTGGGCGATATTGTGACGCAGGATGGCGCACTTGTTGACCGCTGGAGCGTTGACCCTAAAACGGGTGCTATGCAGCGCATGCAATAATGATATGCTTTAACCGTATACAAAAGGGCATTCAAATTCCGCAAGAATGTCCTTTTGTGTTTAAACCTTGTAAGCATCTCGACCGGCCTTGAAGCCTTCCCACGCTACATATGGGACAATAGCCAAAGCAGCAACAGGATCAGCCCACCACCAGCCGAACATTTCAACTAAACCCAACCCTATTAAAACAACAATGGTTTGATATTGGCAGATAAGCGTATCTTTGGCGTCATATTTAAGGGACTTAGCATCCAGTTTCTTACCGTAGCGGTATTTACCCCATGCAAGAAAAGGATTAACTAGAAGCGATAAAACTAAAATTCCGATACCGAATACTGAAAACTCAGGAGCTGATTGCTCCTGAAACTTTGAATAAACTTCATACAGAATAAAAGCGACGACAGTCCAGAATGCCGCAGAGATCACGGACAACGCAATTTTTTTGCGCCGTTGTAAATCTTTTTGGCTAATTCCGGTTTCCTCACCGTGAAGTCGCCAGATCATCGTACCTGCTGATCCGGCTTCTACTGTACTATCCAGTCCCCAGCTTATTAAGGCGGAACTTCCTGTGATAAGGCCTGCGGTTACAGAAACGATCACTTCACAGATATTATAAATCAGACTGGCGGTTTCTACCCACCGACTGCGTTTTAATAACTTCTTTCTATCGCTCATGTGTTTAGCCCCTTTTTTGATCTGCGCAAACTAAACCGACTCGGAAACCATTTGTACAACGCAGGTAATACAAGGGGTAAAGTGAGCGTAGCTGTCATATGAGCTCAAATCCTTTTTCTCTCAAATAATTTCCGACCGTTCGGATGGTGACGTTGAGAGCTTGTGCTATTTCTGAGTGCGTAAGCCCTTATTCTTTTAAAATTTTAGCACGTTCAGGCTTTGCTTTAGTAGTGCCTTTCTTTCGGCCACTGTAAATGCCTTTTTCCTTGGCTACAGCAATACCAGCGGCTTGGCGTTCTTTTATATGTTGATGCTCAATCTGAGCGATGCCAAAGAGAACACCGGCTACCATCTGGCCAACTGTGCCAGACAGATCAATCTGCTGCGTGACTGATACCACGCGGACACCGGACTCACATAAGGATGAGAGCACATTGATCCCTTCTTTCATGGATCGCGCCAGTCGATCCAGCTTCCAGACCACAACGGTTTTGATCGTTCCTGCAAACACGGCTTCAGTCAGTAAATTAAATTCCTTGCGGTTCATCGTTGTGCCGCTTTCATGATCTTCATACCACATGACCTCGCCCAGATCATGACCATGCGCTTTCAGCCAACGCGATATTTCTGCCTTTTGGCTGTCGGATTTTTGTGAGTGGGTTGAAACCCGGATGTAAACAGCAATGCTCATAGCAAATTAGGGTACACCCTATTTTGCTCTATGTCACGTATGTTCAAAACTTCCGGAATCCAACGATTAAAATCAGCGATTTACGGATAGACCCTATTTTTCCTGTTTTTAAGCTGCCATGAGCAAATTATCATTTTCTGGAAACAATCTCTGATCCATATCCAGATCGAATGAGCCATAGGGTGTAATATGTCCATAAATCAGAGGGGTGAGTGCACGGAAATCTTCTTCACGCATTTTGTTCATCATTTTCGGTTCTGCCAATATTTGCTGAATCATGATGGTGTTGACGTAAACCAAACAAACTTGAAGCAGATGTAAAGACAAGATTGAAAGCTCTTGTGCTTCGAGCTGGTTCGATGAAATCTCGTTGCCCCGCGCAAAGAATATAAAATCCACGGTACTGTTACAATTCTCAACCACATTTAGAGCTTCGTGGATTTCTCGCCTCACATCTTCGGAGTGCAAATATTCGCAAAGGAATATGGTTTTTACTGCGCGGCCTAATTCTGCCAAAGCCTGATAGGTCGGATGTTGGCGGTTATTACGGGTAAAGCGATTTAAAATGGATTCTGCGCTTGCCGTTCCTTTTTGCAAAGCCGTTGCAAACTTCACCATCTGATCGTATTGCTGGGCAATCAGTTCCCAGTTGATCGGATGTTTCTTCAAAATCGGTTGCAAATTATGAAGTTCAGAGCGCATATCATTGTCCGGCAGATAGAGCTTTTGCTGGGCGATGGCTTTTAGACGAGGCATTAGTGAAAAACCCAAAAGCTCACAAAACGCAAAGGCTACTTCGCTCTGCCCGTGGCTATCAACATACTGCTTATCAATCTCTATGTCCGTGCAATGGCGGAGAACACCTTCAATCATGCTGCTCACCTCAGATGAAGAGCAGCGTTTCAGTTGCGAATGGACACAAAGCGAGTTTTTCTCAACATGCCAGTACACCATGACACCGCGCCCTTTATAGCGGACATGCCATTCGCTCATAAGATTCTGATCCCAGGCATGGAGCTTTTTGGAATCAGACGCGCAGGATGTTGTGCCATCTCCCCAGATTTGTGATTGTCTGACTTGCAATGTCGCATTGACAATCTTGGCAATGGCAGCCTTCAAGCCATCTTTGTGCACATATCGTTCCTTAACGTATCGTAATTCATCAAGCGTCACAGTTGCGCCTCCGGCCAATACGCGCTTCAACCCTGTATTTGTCCCAAGGGCATAAAGGCAGAGTAAAAGACGCTTTTGCAAAACATCACGTGATAAAATTTCACGGTCGCCGTAGCTTTTAAGCAGATTGGTAAATCCAATCTGACAATCAGCCTCTTTCAGCACATCGAGCAAACTTGTCATTGGCCATTGCATCATAACCTGAGATTTTAGGTGTTTCAGGAAGGCCGGTTCAGCCTGTGGTTCCAGAGGCGAAACTTTAATCAGATTTTTGCCATGAAGCCTGATAAACACTCTGTCATTTTTGTAGAGGCTGCTGTCTAGTGTTCTCAAAGCATTTTCCATGCGAACTTGAAGATCCCTAATGAAATCATTTGAACGCATCGGAAGGCTCAAACCTTCATAATAAGCTGTTCTTTTGTCTTCAAAATCCTGCGGTACATCTTCATCCGGATTGCGATAGCGCCGCGCACCTTTCACCCAAATCTCTCGACACCGTAGAGCATTGCGTAATGCGCGTAAGACACAGATTTCATAGCTAATGCGGTTGATCTTGCCATCTTCGATGAGTAGAGATCGCAGGGATTTGGGAACAATGCCGGAGATGGGTAGCGCATCTACGTGTAAAACCCGTTGCCCAAAATTCAAGCTTTTCAGGATAGTGATCGCGTCAATTACCGGTCTGTGATGCTGATTATTGCAGCGGAATTTCAAAACTTCTAAAATTGGCGGCACCATCCGCCGGTAGTGGCTTTTATATGAGTTGCGTGCCACCAGCTCGACTTGCTCATTGTAAAAGGGGCTGCTGGCCTCGAACTCCTTGACCAAATCATTGAATGTAGTTTCTCCGATAATCGGAAACAAAGCATCACGAATGGTCGCATCAGGGTTTTCGATGACCGTTTGCGCGATTTTGAACAGTAACGCTTTCTTGGCCGAAACCTCTCGCACACCGCCAGCTATATCTTTGGTAACTCTGCGCTCGGCCTTAACCTGAATCTTATGGACGATCTGGATCAGTAAATCTGTGAGATTATCCAAGACCTCTTCTCGCCGTTCCAGACAAAATGCGGCCAATAGTGCATAGCGGATATGATCCGGATGACGGCGTAATTCTCGTATCGGTTCACGAATAGAACGGTGACGGTATGTTTTTCGCAGTTTTTGCCAGTCGGCAGGGAATAAATCCAATGGTAGGCACACAGTATCAATGCGTTCCAGCTTTGATAACTCAATGAAAACGCTGCTCAGACACGGTTTGCCCGGATCATCCTTGAGCAACACTAACGGTGCAGATGTTTCACCGGTCTGTGTTTTGAGCAGGTCATCCAAACTCTGTTTACAGGCATCAGAAATCTGATCGGTAATATGTTGATAGCGCCTCTCTTCAAGGCTTACACGCACTGCATTAAGGATACGCTCTTCGCGCAAAACGGTCGGACGCTCAATACCCCGGTCCTGAAACCATTGTTTTAAAAGTCGTGGCAAGGCGTTTTCTGCATCAAAATCGTGAAAACAAACATCAACAAGATCGGATTGTGCTGTTTCCCAGTCTTCCGGCAGTGAATTTCTTATTTTCAGGAGATCACGAATAGTCTGCCGTAAGCGCTTTCCCGTACGATCCATGTAATCATAATCAGGATCAACATCATCACGAACTTGCAGGCTTTCGGATAAAATCCTGCGCCCGACATCAGGAATGTCGCTGAATTTTTCTGGGAAACGCCCCTCAATCTGGTAGTATTTGAGCAGAGCAGCACATTTTAGGCGGTTTACACCACGATATTTTTTTATGAATTGATGCTCTTGGCCAGATAAATGCCAAAAATATAAATCCTGTGTTGCCTTGGACATGCTGGAAATCTCCCGTTTTTGTAAACTGAAAGATTATCCATAGCACTTTTGGCCCCATTTGACAGCTACGCTCACTTTACCCCAGAAGGCCGCGCATTGCAGCTATACCGGTGTTTACGGCGATCCTTTAAGCACCGTAGAAAACGGTTCAAAAGAAAACCACGTCATTTGCGTGGCATTCCACATAAATGGAGCATTCACAATCGCCCTGAGGCTGTCAGTGATCGCTCAAACTTCGGTCATTGGGAGGGTGATTTGATAATTTTTAAGCGTGAATACGGCCAAACAAACCTGACAACACTGGTGGAACGTAAAAGCAGATATACGGTGATGATTAAGAACCAGAATAGACGCTCAGAAGTGGTTACAAACAAGATCAAAGATAAGCTCACCGCCCTTCCCCGTTATGCGCGGCAATCACTCACGCTTGATCGCGGCTCTGAGTTTGCTGCATGGAAGATTTTAGAAAAGCATCTGAAGCTTGGCAGCTATTATTGTGATCCGCGTAGTCCGTGGCAAAAGGGCACGAATGAAAATACGAATAGCCGTATCAGACAGTTTTTACCAAGTGAAACGAACCTGAATGAATTGTCTACGGCCGATTTAAACGCTGTTGCCAAGCGTATTAATCATACACCGCGACGATGCCTCAATTATAGAACACCTCATGAGGTGTTCTATAATCATTTACACCAAGCCGAGGATCAAATAGCATGTTTAACGTAACCGGTCGCACTTCGATCTGCTCCTACAGTGCGAAGTATGACAATTACTACCCCTTCGGGATAGAATATTGTCAGTTTAAACAACCTGTTAAAGATGAATGGAGATAAAAAATGGATCAATATGTAGGACTAGATGTTTCACAAGACGAGACTCACATTTGCGTTGTTGATCGTGATGGAAACAAAATATGGGAAGGCAATTGCTCCTCAACACCAGAAGGAATTGGTGAAGCAGTCAAAAGACATGCCCCTGACGCTGTGAAAATTGGTCTTGAGAGCGGCCATCTTTCAACGTGGCACTGGCATGGCCTAACTGACATGGGGCTTCCGGCCATTTGCATTGATGCTTACCATGCGCATGGCGTTTTACGCTTGCAGATGAATAAAACCGATAAAAACGATGCTCATGGGATTGCCCAGATTATGCGGTGCAACTGGTATAAAGAAGTTACTATCAAGAGCTTCGAAAACCATGAATCCCGAGCTTTATTCCGCACACGGAGCAACCTCGTCAGCATGCGCACCGATGTCGTCAACCAAATCCGCGGTATGCTCAAAACATTTGGTATTCTAATCAAAGGCATTGCAGGCGTTAGTTTTGAAAGCCGCATTCAGGAGATCATTGATGAAGGCACTGCCATTGCCCCTCCCCTTCAAATCCAGCTTGAGATGCTACGTATGATTAAGCAAAAAATCGACGAGCTGGATGAGCTCGTTCTCGATCATGCTTATGCTTGCCAAAAATGCCGCATCTTAATGAGCATTCCTGGCGTTGGCCCAATGACGGCCGCAAACTTTGTTTTGGCTGTTTACGATGCCGACCGGTTCAAGCAATCAAAAAGTGTCGGTGCATATTTCGGTTTGACGCCAAGGCGCAGGCAATCGGGTGAAATGGATTACAATGGGCGTATTTCAAAGCGCGGTGATCGTGTCATACGCCACCAGCTCTATGAAGCGGCCAACTCAATTCTCACCAGAGTGAAAAAGCCCTCTGCCCTGCAAGCATGGGGATTGAGGATTGCGAAACGCTCCGGCATGAAAAAGGCGCGTATCGCAGTTGCCCGTAAGCTTGCAGTCATCATGCACCAGATGCTGCAAACCGGTGAGTTGTTCTGCTTCAATCCTGCAACTGGTGAAAGGGCTCTGTATGCGTAAGATTTAAGAAAAAACAAGTTTGTAGTCTTGTAAACCAAAGTATAAGACTACGTTTTGTCCCAGCCGGGACGAAAGCTTTCGGTTAAACCCGGTATATTTGATGCAGAAAAAGATTGTTTTATTTGGACAAACTACAATCAAACTGCGGATCACATTTTGAGGGAACCGAAGCCTCCAAAGCAATAGTGTGGCAGTCCAATGACCACGTAGAGAATGGGGTAGTGTCGCAAAGTTTAAGACTTTAAGAAAATCTTAGAATTCATCGGTTACTTTTCCTGTTCCAAACATCAGGAGTAGCCCCATGATTTCATTCTCTGGCCGTCATTATCCCGTTTCTATTATTTTGCAATGTGTTCGTTGGTACGTCTCCTATGCTCTAAGCTATCGAAACATCGAAGAGATGATGGGAGAGCGCGGGTTTGAGATCGATCATGCGACCTTGAACCGTTGGGTTTTGCATTATGCACCGCTATTGGAGCAAAAGGCGAAAAAGTATAAACGCCCTGTGCATGGGAGTTGGAGGATGGATGAGACTTACATCAAAATCAAAGGGAACTGGCGCTATCTATACCGCGCCGTTGATAAGTTTGGTAAAACCGTCGACTTCATGCTCACAAAGAAAAGAGATCAGGCAGCGGCCAAAAAGTTTCTGCGCAAAGCTATGATGAATAACGGTATGCCTCATCGCGCCAATATCGACAAAAGCGGCACGAACAAGGCCGCTCTGGCGCATTTCAACAGACCAGGTTTTCTGACTGGAGAAAGAAACTTCGAACTCTTACAAGTGAAGTATCTCAACAATATTGTTGAACAAGATCACCGCCATATCAAGCGGACTATGAGGCCGATGGGAGGGTTTCGAAAAATGCACACAGCAGCCAGAACACTCGCAGGCATAGAGCTTATGAACATGATTAAGAAACAACAACTCCAATTCACCAAACACATTGACTAAAACTTAACACCCGCGCAGCAATTTTACCGCCTGGCAACCGTCTAGATTTTTGCGTGTTGTAGGGCTTGTCACGCTTGGTTAAACTTTGCGACAGAACCAAAATATGACCGCTGTGGTTGGAAAACCATAACTCAAAAAATCTTAAACCCCAAAAATTCAAATATGTCGCCGGTATTTCAAAAAATATTGTTGCGAATAATTCTTATTTACACTCTTGACCCGCCAAATTGTGGATGATAATCATTCTCAAACAAATAATTGATTTTCTGGATTCGACCTATGAACACAAAAAATGTAGAACGCACGATTGATATAGTGAATAACGCAATCAAAAGTGCGCTACTGCTAGGTCAGAATAAAGAATTGATCATTGAACATAACGACGAGCTATACCGATTGCGGATTACAGGCAACGGGAAGCTCATATTGACAAAATAAATAGGCACTTCAGCCAGCCACCCAGCCAAGCCTCTTAAGGCTCCAGCCAGGCAGCAAGCCAAAAGTCCGATGCAAAAAATGAGAGGAACAAACAATGCATTTGGCAAACACTTCTGCATGGCGAAAATTATTGCTGGCGGGAACAATATTTACAGCAACTTTAAATTCCATTCCTGAGGCAAAAGCCCAAGAACAAAGCGTTACACGAATCGATACGGTTACGGTCGTGGCCACTAAAACCGCGCAGCCAACGTTTAATGTACCAGGCATGGCAGAGACCATAAACGCGGATGACGCCAGTCTGGAAGGCGCCACGACTTTATCTGATTTATTTTTAAATACGCCGTCTGTACAATTCCAAGGCACAGGCCGCAGGAATGGACAAGTCCCGAGCGTTCGTGGTTTTACATCTGATTCGATCCTCGTCCAATTTGATGGTGTGCGTCAGAATTATCAGTCTGGTCACGATGGACGTTTTTTCATCGATCCTTCACTCGTGAAACAAGTTGAGGTAGTGCGTGGTCCATCATCTTCCCTGTATGGAAGTGGTGCTCTTGGCGGTGTTATTGCCCTTCAGACGCTACAAGCCGAAGATTTACTGGCCCCTGGCGAAACGACCGGTGCAGAAATCTCCGCCAATTATGGTTCGGTCAATAATGATTTTACCGAAACCGTGAAAGCGGCTGGTCGTTATCAAAATTTTGATATTTTGGCCGCTCTTACAAAAGCGGATTCAGGCGATATCGAACTGGGTGACGGTAACGAGTTAAATGCCGATGATGATCTGTGGAGCGGTATCCTGAATGCGAATTGGTACGCCAATGATTATCAAACAATCAACTTCGGCTTTAATGGATATTCGCTTGATGCGGAAGAGCCAAACAATCCACAGGCTGGACTTGATGACGATGTCGGCGGCGATAATGTTGATAAAAATACTGATAGTTATACGGCGCGTCTAAAATATTCTTTTGAAAATCCGGATCATGCTTTTCTCAATAATTTTAGCGCACAGGCGTATTACACAAATACAGATGTAGAAGAGACAATCATCGTTGATACGGCTTTGAGTGATCCTGGCGATGTAATTTTCCGTGAGCTGGAAACCTATGGGATAAACCTTGATAACCAGACATTCCTCTCAGGTTTTGGCGATCATATTTTAAGTTATGGCGCGGAATATTATAAAGACGAACAGGATGGAGGTGACAGCGGAAATGCTAATGGGCAAGGCGATGCCATTCCCGATGCCGAGGCCGATGTATTTGGGCTTTATCTACAAGATGAAATCACACTATCCGAACTCGGTAAGCTTCCAGGTGAGCTAACAGTCATCCCCGGCCTTCGTTTTGATCATTATGAATCAGAAGACCGCATTGGCAATTCTCAGGAAGAAAGCCAGCTTTCGCCCAAGATCGCTACAAGCTATCGGCCTGTCAAATGGCTAAACCTGTTTGGAAGTTATTCGGAAGCCTTTCGTGCGCCAAACCTGACAGAAATTTATTCGACAGGAACGCACTTTGCGATTCCCACAATACCGCCTTTTGTCTTGGGCGGAACAAACAGCTTTATTCCCAATCCTGATTTGCGTCCGGAATCAACGGAAACATTCGAGATTGGCGCGGGCGTTGAATTTGAGAATGTCGTACAGGAGGGCGATAAATTCCAGCTGAAGGGATCTCGTTATTTTATTGATGCGGAAGACTTCATTGATCTTGAAGTTTTAGGCGCGACCCCCGGCCCGGGCTGTTGTGGAACCAGCCAGAATGTAAACATTCCAAACGCGGAGCTAGATGGGTGGGATATTGAAGTCGGCTATGACACGGTCAACTGGGGTGCAAGCCTTGGTTACGTTGAGACGGACGGCCGGAACGAAGATACAGGGGAATTCCTGACGAATGTTGTGCCGCCCACGCTCACAGCAAACCTTGAATATAAAATGCCGGAACGTGGCTTCACTGCCGGATGGCGCAGCCGTTTTGCCAAGGAACACGATGATGTCAACGATTCTGATGATGCACGAGATGGCTATGGCGTTCATGATGTATATGCGCGGTGGAATCCGCAAGACTTACAGAATCTTACGCTGAATGCGGGTGTCGATAATATCTTCGATAAAGATTACGAAACGGTATTCGCAGGATCGCCTAATCCCGGTGTTAATTTCAAATTTGGAGCGAGTTGGAAGTTTTAAATGAGTGTTTTGACACAAGAGTATTATTCTCCAATTTTGAGCATCCCAGAGAAAGGAATGGGCAAGGCGGCACTACTTTGCCTGCTCCTTTCGCTATTTGCTCATGCTGGCGCAATGGCGCTTGTTCCAGATTTAAAGCCTAAAATGGAACAGAGATCACCGCAAATACTGCACGTAAATCTCATGAGCATGGCCGCCCCTGTGATAGAGTCTGCAAAAATAGAACCGGCTGCAGGACAAGAAACCAAGCCCGATCTCAAGATCGCATCTGCGCCTAAAGCAAATGAAATTATAGCTGAGCCCAAGCCTGTTCAAAAAATAAAACCCAAGTTAGAACAAAAAATTATTCATAAACAAGAGCCAGAGAACATTTCTTACAGCCCCCCTATCTTATCAAGCAATGATCAAGGGAAACAAAAGACAACCGTTATTCCGGTTGTAAAAAACGTTCATATCATCAATCAAACACCGCCGATCTACCCTCCTCGCGCCAAGCGCATGGGGCAGCAAGGAACAGTGCTGTTGCATGCTCTGGTGGCAGGAAATGGCCAGACGCAAGATTTAAAGATCGTCTCATCATCAGGGCATCAAAGCCTTGATCAATCGGCCTTGAGAGCGGTTAAAAACTGGACATTTGCCTCAGCCACAAAGGGTGGACAACCAACAAAAGCGTGGGTGGAAGTCCCTGTTGAATTTATTTTGCGTTAATCAATGATGATGAAAGGAGAAAGTCATGGGTGAACCAGCATTAAAAATAGAAGAACAACAACCGGAAAAACTAAGCGGGGCATTTATCCGCGAGCGATATAAAGGTTTGAAAGAAAAAGACCCCGCGATCCGTGCCAGAAATGCGGCGGCGGAAATCGGCATTTCCGAAGGCGAGTTAGTGGCCGCGCATGTCGGAACGCGCAATACGCGTCTTGTCTGTGAACCTTATGAAGTTTTGCCTGCCATTAAAACACTTGGCCATGTGATGGCGCTCACGCGTAATGAAGCCTGCGTTCATGAACGCAAGGGCGTTTACGATAACTTTAATCCCGTTACACACGGCAAATTACGCATGGGACAATTTGTCAATCCCGATATTGATTTGCGCTTATTCTTCAATCACTGGGAACATGCTTTTGCCGTTACCGAAGGCGAAGAAGATAAACCGCGCCGCAGCCTGCAATTCTATAACAAGGCAGGAGAAGCGGTGCATAAAGTCTATCTGACCCATAAATCGGATGAAGCGGCCTATCATGCGCTGATCAAACAATTTAAGAGCGACGATCAAAGCGATAGCATCACCACGCAAGCCTATGACCCCGAAGCGCCAGACAGGCCGGATAGTGAGATTGACTGGGCGGGTTTCCGCACCGCCTGGGACAATCTCAAAGACACACATGATTTCTTTCCCATGCTGCGCAAATTCAAGGTCGGACGCCAGCAGGCTTTTCGGAAAATTGGTTCTCATTTCGCCTACCGTGTTCCGGACGATTCTCTACGCAAAAGCCTTGAAATGGCGTGTGATCGTGAATGCGAGATCATGGTTTTTGTCGGCAACAAGGGCTGCATTCAGATTCATACCGGCCCGGTGAAAAAACTGGTTGAGCATGGCTCTTGGTATAACGTTCTTGATCCTGAATTTAACCTGCATTTACGGGAGGATATGATCGCCGAGACCTGGGTCAATAAAAAGCCAACTGAAGACGGTATTGTTACAGCCGTCGAAATGTTCGCCGCCGACGGCAGCATTATCGCCACGCTGTTCGGCAAGCGCAAACCTGGCATTCCGGAGCTAACATTGTGGCGTGAAATCGTTGATGACCTTAAACCGTTAGAGGCGTAAATGAATATCGAATGGTTTGAAAAACTGGGTTTGATGGGCTGGCCTTTAGCCTTTTGCTCGATCATCGCCTTGGCCGTGATTTTTGAGCGTTTGATTTTTATGCTCAAACAATCAACGGCACAAGAAAGCACGTATGAAAGATTGGCCAGCGTTCTTCATCAAAATAAAAGCCGATCCAAAGCGATCCGTGATGATTTGACCGCGATTAGTCTGAATGAGCTGCAACGTCCGTTTAATAGCGGTTTAAAAACCTTGCGCACGATTGGAACAATCAGCCCGATTTTAGGGCTGCTTGGAACGGTTTTAGGCATTATTGGTGCTTTTCAAAAAATCGCGGCCAGCACAGGCGCTGTTAATCCGGCCATGATTGCCGACGGGTTGTGGGAGGCTCTTTTGACAACAGCTATAGGCCTTAGCATTGCCTTACCCTGTTTGTTGGCGGCGCAAGCTTATAAAGCCTG